>ERZ1504230.198-NODE-198-length-21741-cov-5.405008_pt1 | contig 21741 bp, 19 predicted proteins | sample MGYA00572417_ERZ1504230 | MGnify/ENA primary metagenome ERZ1504230 (study PRJEB39906, sample SAMEA3182086) | gut metagenome | biome: human; feature: gut; material: Stool; isolation source: human stools | place: Canada | collected 2013-01-21 ...
ATTCGTCGGCAGCGTCAGATGTGTATAAGAGACAGCGGTAGAGCACTCGACTACGCCAACTTCAAGGATGAGGTTATTCAGGCAGGTCACATCATTGTCCGCAAGAAGCTTGATGATGTTTATGAGTATTCTCCACTTGAAACCGAAGGCGGTAAGTACAAAGACAAGACTAGTGATGCAGAATTTGCTGGTGTTGTTGTTCGCTCACGCATGAAGGGTGAAGCGGTTGCCATTATGGATAATGGTCGCGTGAATGATGTTGCAATGCCTTATCAGTTCAAGGACGAAACTCAGAGAACCGCCATCAAGACCGCTCTCCCAAGTCTTATTTTTGAGCATGACTAAGTTGTGTTCTAGTTTTTAACTTAAAAGATTGTTTATATGAACGAATCACTTTTTATTCAGTTTATCCGAGCTATCTTCCCTAAACTTAGCTTGTATGTTAAGGAGAAGGAGAATCCGCAGGAGCGCACCTACCTCTACAAGGAGATGCTTACCGATGTGTATTCTGCCGATCAGAAGTGGGAAGGTTCATCAGCTAAGACCACATACGTAGCTGCCGACATCGTTGAGATGGATTCAGACATTCCTTTGAAGAAGCGTGGTCAAATCGCAACCTCTAATGGCAAATTGCCAAAGATTGCGATGAAGATTCTTTTCGAGTCTGACATCAACAACATCAACATCATGAAGGCTCAGTATGAGAACATTGTAGCGAGAGCCAATTCATTCCAGGCGCAAGGCTTGGTTGAGCAGGCTACATCAACACAACAGGCTGCTAAAACTGCAAAGGCTCGTATCATCAACAAGCTCATGAATGATGGTGTCGCTTGCTCTGTCGGTCTCGAAGAGCGTAACGAAATGAACTTCTTGGCAGGTCTCTCTAATGGTATTATTGCCGTTGAAGATGCAGACAATTCGGGTAAGGCTATCCGTGTTGACTATGGATATTTTAAGGCAAACTGCTTCAAAACAGAAACCAATGGTGTTACTACCCGTGATGATTTCGAGAAAATCTTCGATAAGGCAAATGCCGATAACAATACCATCATACAGGTTATGCTCGCTAAGACGCAGATTAAGAAAATCCGCAAGGAGCAATGGGCAAAAGAGCTTGTTGCCGACTACGAGGGTAAGACTTATACCGAAAATACCAAGCTCAAGACGCCATCGGAGTCAGCTTTCTCGGAAGCATTCGAGGATGAGTTCGGTGCAGCCATCAAGGTTATCAACCGAACCGTGATTATCGAGAAGAACGGAAAGCCAAAATCAGTTAAGCCATGGAACGAGGATAACATCATCTTCATCTGTAACACCAACGTAGGCTCTTTCGTTTGGGGTACCCTTGCAGAGGACACCAACCGAGTAGCAGGTGTTCAGTACTCTAACGTTGACAGCTACAAGCTTATCTCTAAGTACTCCAAGAATGAGCCATCTTTGCAGGAGGTTACCGCAGGACAGGCTATCTGCTTACCAGTAATCGAGGACGTAGATCAGATTTATATGCTCACTACCAAGTCTGAGGAGGTTGATACGAATGCCGAGTCTACCGATGATACCGACCAGTATACAACTTACAAGGGTAAGAAGTATAAGAAGGCTGACCTCATCGCTGCTTTGAAGGCTGCTGGTGTCAATGTGAAGATTAACTCAACCGATGAGACTCTGATTAAGGCTCTCAACTCACTCAGCGATGAGGAGGAAGCCGAAGTTCTCTCTAAACTCACTCCAGAGGTTTAATTTGAATTGATATGAAGACAATAAAGCAAGCATTGATTGATGAAATCCACTACCCTATCCCTTTAGGATTCGTGGAGAATAAGATGATAGAACGTCAGCTTAATGGTGATGATGAATATACATTCGAGGTCGCTCAGTCCAAGGAATGGAAAGGTGCGCTTGCTGATTGTCTGTACTCTCTCATACAAGCTGTAAGCTTATCCGAGTCAGACAAGAGCATTGGAACACTATCTGACAAGGATAAGGAAAGGCTGCTAGTACGAATAAATGCTTTATACAAAACCATCGGTGAATCCCCTGCACTGGGTCAACCGATGGTTTATATAGGAGGTTAAGATATGGCTGTATTGGATTTCGCTGCTCATACCCTAGATTACCTACACGTAACTGATGGGTATGAAGACGATAACGGAGACTATGTTCAAGGCTCAGAAGAATGGGTGGAGAACTATTGTAAGTGTGATATTGTCCCTGCTGGCAAGGCAAACGTTATCACTATCCCCGATGGTTCTGCCAAGAACTATTCCTACACCATCTACAACCTTCCTAGAGCATGCCGCGATTTCGAGTACGGAGACAAAATCCGTGTAAAGCTTTTCGAAAACGAAGTGAAGGAATTTGTTGTACTCGGCTTTCATCGTTATCAACTGCAATGTAAAATATGGGTATAAAACTCTCAACCTCTCAGTCTGCGCTCGATAACTTTTTTCAGTCCGCTATGGCGATAATAAAGCAAGAAATCCTCACTGCTTATGCCAAGCTAGGAGAAGAATGTAATGCAAGGATAAGAGACCGCTCGGCAGAGGAAAGTTGGATAGACCATACAGGAAACCTACGAAGCTCCATCGGTTATGCCATCTTTGACTACGGAAGGAAACAAGTAGAATCAGCCTTTGCTTCCATAGGCAGTGGTTCTAATGGTTCGCAAGAAGGAAGACAAATGATAGCTGACCTAGCCAAGGAATACTCACAGGTTTACGCATTGGTAGTAGTCGCGGCTATGAACTATGCAGACTTTGTAGAAGCTAAAGAAAATAAAGATGTGCTTGCATCCACTGAGTTATGGGCTCGTTCCGTCGTTGATGGTAAACTAAAGCTCGCTGTGGATAAAGCTGTAAGTAGAATCAATCAGATAAGGCTATGAAATCGGATATTGATATCAAGGATGATGTGTACAACATTATCTCTTCTTCGAAATTAAAGACTGCTGTAACAGGTAGTCTTTGCAAGCGAGGAAGACCATTCTATGGAACAGGTACAACTGGCAAGGAAGATATTTGCATCTCAGTGCTAGCAAATCAAACCTCGCAAATCCAAGAAGCTTTCGTGAATGTAAACATCTATGTTCAAGACCAAGCTATCACAAAGAAAGGCAATACCCGAAAGGAAGAGAACACGGCAAGGCTCCGTGAGTTATGTCAACTCTCCTTCTCTACCTTCGAAGCAGTTCATGGATCGGATTTCCGCTTATCTATGAGTGAACAGAGGGTAATAGCTTGCGAGGGCACAAGAGAGCACATCATTAATAACAAATTATTGTATCAAACTATAAACGATTAAGATTATGTCAGTAATAACATGGGGAAAACCATCCATCTATGTTCGTGACCTTAGTGTTGCAACCAACAACTGGAAGAAGCTTGATACTCCAAAGGAGAACACTACTCAGTTGAACCCTACCAAGGGTGATACAACAGAAGCTAAGGAGGAAGGTGGCGGTATTGTCGATTCCAAGACAGCTAAGTCCACCTACGAACTCGTTTATCAAGAGTTCATCAAGAAGGGCTTATCTCAGCCTTTCCCTACCATTGATGGACTTATCGAAGGAAACTACGCTATCGCTGTTCAGCCGGAAGATGCAGAGAACCCTGGCTGCTATATCGGCAAGTCAACCGTAAGCGTGGAGGAGTCATATTCTTCAGCGGATGGTGCTTTGATGCAGTACACCCACAAGGCTCTTGTGCCAGAGGGTGACGAGGTAGCAAAGACCACCAACAAGAAGGGTGAGACCGTATATTGTCAGTTCCGTTGGCGCATCATCACAGCCAAGAAAGCTAAGGGTAAGACTGATGAATATGTTCTTACATTCAAGCATCCTGCAGGTGCTACAGACACAACAACGGAGATAACTGTTCCAACAAACGGACAGGTCGAAGGTGGCGCCTAAGGCAATATGTTGATTTCTTCTCACCCTTCAGCCGATTGAGGGTTATCAGTCGGCAACCTACCCAAGTAGCTCAGTTGGTTAGAGCGAGACCAAAGTCCGTCACATGAAATCCAGTTGGTCTTTAAAAAGCTGGTTGAAAGACGCAGGTTCGAGTCCTGCCTTGGGTGCTAACAAATATTATTGGCTTATGAAGAATGACATCGAAATTGGCGCTATTATAGCCATGGTGTTAACAGATACACCTCTAGGCATACAGGTAGGTAGAAGGCACATGTTCATCTACCCTCAGACTTTAGGCAAGATGTATTTGACAGCTCCACTGATTAAGCTGCTAGGCATCAAAGATGATAACCTAAAGCTAAATCCCCTCATTGAAGCACTCCGTGTAGTAGGTGAGAATCGAAGTCTCTGTTGTAAGCTAATAGCCTACCACACTCTTCAGAAGAAATCCGATATGCTCAGTTCACGCATATTGAAGGCAAGGGAAAACATCATCTTCAAGTTCTGTGATAACGATGACATAGCAACCCTTCTCATCACCATACTCTCAGATAACAAGCTTCACGACATCATCACGGAATGTGGAATAGACAAGGAAGCAGAGCGCATGGAGAAGATAAACCAAGCCAAAGACTCCAGTAATCAGTATATCTTTGGTGGCAGAACCATTTGGGGCTCTCTCATTGACGCAGCTTGCGAAAGATATAAATGGACCCTTGACTATGTTCTGTGGGAAATATCATACAACAACCTCACGCTTATGATGAAGGATAAGATAACTTCCATCTATCTATCCGATGAGGAAAGAAAGAAGGCTCACATTCCATCAGCAACAGAAAAGGTCTTCAGCGGAGATAACAAAGAGGACATCATGGAGCTGATCAGACAGAGCGAAGAGAATCCAATTTAACCTCCAACACTAACAAGAATTAAGTAAAGAATAAAGGTTTGGGTAAGGAGGTGCACCTTTACGTAATTGACAGAATAAAAAAAATGGCAAGTATCAAGTTTGACATAACAGGCGATAATTCATCCGTACTGAAAGCCTTTCGAGGGGTGCAGGATGGAGTATCACAGACAGCAAGGGTAGTCGAGCAGCAGGGGCAGAGCATTGAGAATATTTTCAATCGCATCAAGTCTGTTGCATCGGTAGCTTTTGCTGGGTTCACGGCAAAGGAAATCATCAGCACACTGGGTACTGTCCGAGGAGAGTTTCAGCAGTTTGAGATTGCCTTTGAAACCATGCTCGGTAGCGGACAGAAGGCAAAGGGAATGATTTCGGACCTCGCCAACCTTGCTGCTTCTACACCTTTTGACATGAAGGGTGTGGTAAATGGCGCAAAGCAGCTCCTTGCATACGGATTTGCAGCCAATGAGATTACCGATACCATGAGAAGGCTCGGTGACGTATCAGCAGGATTGGGATTGAACTTGCAGGACCTCACATGGCTCTATGGTACCACGATGGTGCAAGGTCGATTGTTCACAAGAGACTTGATGCAATTTACAGGTCGCGGTATTCCTTTGACGGAGGAGCTTGCCAAGCAGTTCGGAGTTACCAAGGATAAGGTTTCGGAATTGGTGACTGCAGGTAAGGTAGGTTTCCCCGAAGTCAAGAAGGCTATCGAAAGCCTTACCAATGAAGGCGGCAAGTTCGGTGGATTGATGGAGAAGCAATCTCACTCTATTACGGGTCAGATAAGCAATATTCAAGATTCCATCGAAATGGCTATCAATGACCTCGGCACTCAGACGGAAGGATTGATGAATGATGCTTTGGATATCACATCTAAGGTTATCGACCATTGGAAGGAGATAGGTGAGGTTATCCTTGCTGCCGCATCTGCCATCGGTCTTTATAAGGCAATGGCAGTTAGTATAGCAGCCTTTGGCACAGCAACAACAAATGCAGGATATGCAGCCGAGTTGTCAGCTCTTGAATCTTTGCTCCCTATGAAGGAAGAAGCAAAGAAGACAGACCTTGAAGAAGCAGTAGCCAAAGGTCAATTATCAGCAGCACAGGCAGAGTTGGTAGCATCTAAGCGTGAAGAGGTCGCGGCTTATGTTGCCGAACTACAGGCGCAGGCAAAAGCAAAGGCAGACACAGCCACCGCAGCCGCAGAGGAAGTGAAGGCATTGGAGAACAAACTTGCAATGCAGGACAATGAGGTCCAATCACTCCAAGATGCTTACGATGCCCTGCAATCCTATACAGACGGGCAGAAGGTAGAGACAGCAGAAATCAAACTCAATACTGCCGTTAACGAAAGGAACACCATCGCAAAGCAACTCCAAACGGCTAGAGAAACTGCTGCAACCGCAGCCACAGAAGCAAATACAGCAGCCAATGCGGCTAACACTGCATCCCAAGGTTTGAATACCGCAGCTACCGCAAGAGACACCGCAGCCAAAGGAATATGGGCACAGGTCACCCTTCTCTGCAAAAGGGCACAGGACGCATGGAATGCTTCTATGTTCTCAAGTCCTCTTTTTTGGATAGCTGCCACCATCGCAGCAGTAACCTATGCCGTATATAAGCTAGCTACCGCAGAAACGGCACATGAAACGGCAGTAAGGAAATCCAATGAAGCATGGGATGAGTTTGATAACAAGGTCAAGGAACGTCAGCAGAATATCGAAAGCCTTATCAGAACTATTCAGTCTGAGACAGCTACAGAATACGAGAAGGCAGAAGCTTACCAAAAACTCTCCAACCTCGCACCTCAGTTAACGGAGCAATACTCACAAGCTCAACTTGCATCTGCCGATTTTGCTAAGACGCAGAAGGAAGTTGCCGAGAGCATGGATGAGTTGAAGTACGACAAGGCAGTTGAGGAAGTTGAGAAGTATCGAAAGAAGGTTGAGGAGCTTCAAATGCAACTCAGAGCAGACGTAGCCAATGGCGGTCAAGGTAGCATCGCTATCTCATCACAGATAAGCCAAGTCCAAGCAGACCTTGATCAAGCAGAAGAAAAGCTTTCCAATATCATCCAACTTCGAGACCAAGCAGCCGAGAACGCAAAGCCTATCGAAGTTCGCTTGCAAGAAGCACAGGAGAACGAAAGTGTACGTCAAGAAATATTTGACTTCTATGACGAAGCAATCAATCTGGCTAACGATTGGCAAGCTGCCAACGAAACCATCAACTACGCCACAGGTGAGAGTAGATTGGATGCGTTCATCAATAAGGCTCAGAAAGAGATAGCAGGTCTTCGAGAAGACATCAAGAACAATCCTGCTGATCTGAATCTCCGCATGCAGGAGTCTGAGAAAACAAAGGTTCTGAACAACCTCTTAACTATGAAGCGGAATTGGGCGGTCACAGGCGCAACGACCATTCCTTTGATTTTCAAGGCTCAATGGAATACAGCCAAACAATCCCTCAACCAAGCAAAAAAAAGAGCACAAGCGTTGGCTAACAATGGTTCTACGGAAACCTATCAGCAAGCTTACAACAGGACGCAGCGTGAATATAACGCAGCCAAGAGGAGGGTTGCTGCTATGGAGAGAAATAAGAGCAAATACACCGCCGCTCAGTACGAAACCGCCACCCAAAACTTGAAAGCAGCCAAGGATGCCTACTCGAAACTAGGTGGTGATGTAAGTGGAAGAGCGGCAAAGACAGTAGCAACGGCACATAAGAATCGCATCAAGGAAGAGAACAAGACTATCAAGGCTCAAGAGGATTTAAACAACCGCTTGAAGACTTTGCAGCAGAAAAATACAGATGAAACTATCTCCCTCATGCAGGAAGGCACGGAGAAGAAACTTGCTCAAATCAAGAACGACTATGCCAAGCGCAAAGCCGAGATTGACAAGCAGGAAGCAGAGTTCAAGAAGAAAAACAAGGAAGCTGGCAAGAAAGAAGCTCTTACCTCTGCTCAGTCCAACGCCCTCAATAAGGCTAGAGACCTCGCTACCCAAGAGTACAACAAGAAGCTTGATGAGGTCAACAGGGAAGCCCTCACCTCTATGCGTGACTACTTGAAGGAGTATGGTTCACTCTATCAGCAGAAGCAAGCCATTGCCGAGGAGTACGAAGAGAAGATTGCCAAGGCTCAGACGGAAGGCGAGAAGCTCTCCCTTCAGCAGCAGAGAAAGAAGGACCTCCAAACCATCGAGATAAATGCCATCAGACAGAACATCGATTGGGGAAGCGTCTTCGGAGACTTCGGTGCTATGTTCAAGGACCAACTGGAGCCTACCATTGAGAAGCTGCAAGAGCTCTCCAAGAGCACAACAGATGTTAATGAGCAGAAGACTATACAGGAACTTATCTCCAAGCTACAAGGTTCTGCCACCATCTGGGATAGCGACATCTTCAAGAAAGTCTCAGACGATATCAACTCCTATCAGTCAGCCATGCAGGGCTATATTGATGCACAAGAGCGAGAGATTGAAGCCACGAAAGCTGTCACCAAGGCGCAGGAAGACCTCGCTAAGGCTAAGAAGAGTGGTGACAAGACAAGTATCAGCAAGGCTGAAGCCAACCTCTCTAGAGCGCAGGGCGTACTTGCTACCGCATCTAACAACGTTTTGGAGTTCGGTTCATCAGTTCAGAAGGCATCATCAGACTTGCAGACATCTGCACAGAAGGCAGTTTCTCAGTTTCAGCAGCTTGAAAATGGTTTGCAGGGTCTCACATCTGGGTCACTCAAAGGCATAGGAAACTCTATTCTAGGGCTTGACAAGCTTTTCGGTGGCACTATGCAGAAGGACGTCGCTAACACTCTAGCAAAGGGCATCCAAGGGTTGCTCGGTAAAGATAGTGACGCAGCCAAATCTCTGACGAAAGCTTTAGGGGATAGCGGTATGGCAGGTGAAATAATCTCAGCAATACTCGGTATCCTCGATATTCTGAAAGACGGCTTCGGAACACTCATCAGCAGCCTCATGGACACGGTCTTTGGCGCAGTAACGGGCATCCTCGATGATGCTTTATCGGGTGACATCGTTATGAAGCCATTGAAGAGTATCGGGAACAACGTTTCTCATATCCTCAACACGCTTTCATTCGGTGGCTTTAATAGTCTGTTCGGTGGAGACGGAAATGCAAAGAAGGTCAATGATACCATCGAAAGACTGACGGACAGAAATACCCTCTTGCAGCAATCCATCGAGGATTTGACTGACGCAATGGAAAATTCCTTTGGCTCCAAGGCAACCTCATACTACGAGCAAGCCTATAAGAATCAGCAGGAGACTAATCAGAACTACCTAGACATCGCAAAAGCGCAGGCAAGCTATCACGGTTCGCACGGCTCATGGAATCGCTATTGGGGTGGCTTCGGTAGTGATGAGATGGATTGGATCAAGAAGAACGTCAAATCAGACTTCAATGGCGACCTATTCTCCCTTAGTCCAGAGGAAATGAAGCTCCTCCGTGGCAACGTTGCTATCTGGGAGCACATTGAGAACACTGGAAAGGGTAACTATGGTGGGCGTCTGACAGAGAAGCTGAATGACTACATAGACCAAGCGGGCAAGCTGGATGAGTTATCAGACAAGCTGAAGGAAAGCCTTACGCAGATTTCCTTTGACAGCATGAAGGATAGCTTCGTTTCAGACCTCATGGATATGAGCAAGTCAGCGCAGGATTTCGCAGACGATTTCTCCGAAATGATGCAGAAGGCTCTTCTCTCCTACTCTATGGAAGACCTCATCAACGGCGACTTGAAGAAGCTCTATGATGATTGGGCAAAGGCTATCGAGGACAACGATGGCAAGCTTACCGAAACAGACATAGAAGCATTCAACAAGCGTTACGATGATATAGTCCAGGAAGGCTTGAAGAGACGTGACGAGTGGGCAAAGGTGACAGGCTATACAGGTTCTTCATCCTCATCACAGACCGCAACAAGCGGAGGATGGGCATCTATGGGGCAAGATACCGCAGACGAACTGAATGGGCGCTTCACCGCCCTGCAGATTGCAGGAGAATCCATCGCTCAGAACATGACTACCACCATATCACAGATGGAGAGCATCGTTACACTCGGAATCTCAACCAATGGCGCAGTATTGGAGATTAGAAACATGATGATTATGACAAACAGCTACCTCGAAGACATCGTGAAGTATTCAAAGCTTACATATAATGACTTCGGAGCCAAGCTGGATGACATGAACAGAAGATTAAAGGATATTTGACCTCTATAGGCTTTTCGCTTGTCAGCCCTTACAACTACACTCAACAATAGCAAAAGCGGCTCTCAGCGAAGCCTACGAGGTTATTTAATGATTAAATAGTTATGCTTAAAGGTCAACTTTATATCAATGGCAAGGATGCTTATCTTACGTGGGGCATATTCTTAGACGAAACTGCCCTCAGTGCGCTCATGACCCCTGCACCAAACAAGGAGTTCATCAGCAACAAGTATCGCTCAAAGGACGGCAAGTCGGTTATCAAGCACAATCCTAGATTGGATGAGAGGGAGATAACGCTGCCGTTCAATATGACCGCCAAGGACTCAGATACGTTCATGATGAACTATGCTAGGTTCTGCGAGGAGGTTCTTGCCAAGGGAGAGTTGGTTATCCGCACCCGATTCCAGCCTAATGTGTGGTATCGGTGCATCTATCTCTCCTGCACTCAATTCAGTCAGTTCATTCGGGAAATGGCTAAGTTCAGCCTAAAGCTCAACGAGCCAGACCCTAGTGACAGAGGTGAAACAAGTAAATACGCAAGCTCATGATTCAGATTAAGAGAAACAACAAGGTATTCTTCACACTAGAGGACTTCGGTGAGGGTTCTAAGCTGTCATATCAGCTTATGGACCACCACTACATCATCTTGAAGTTCACTACGGCTACACCTATCTATTTCGAGATTGGTGATTCTGTAGAGATACCCGACTTCGGCTATTTCGAACTGACATCGGCATACTTCCCTAAGCACAATGATAGTGACGGCTACGACTACGAAATGCAGATGGATGCCTACTATATGGCTTGGAAGAATAAGCTTTGCAAGTATCGCCCTCAGCACGGAGCAAACGAAACCTCGTTCAAACTCACCACTACTGTAGGCGTGCACATGAACGTTATCCTCGGCAACCTAAAGGCTCTAGGGCTTACGTACAATGGCAAGGAGTTCTCCGTTGACTACACTACATACAACAACAAGGCTTTCGATGTTCAGAAGAGGTTCTTGATCGAATACGGTTCCATCAGCATACTTGATGCTCTTAATTCCATCTGTTCCGAAGATGCACTCAACTGTGAATGGTGGATAGATGGTTCCATTATATACCTTGGATATTGCGAAATGGAAGGACAGACAACATTCGAGCAGGATGTTAATGTTCTGTCTATGTCCTATTCGGAATCCAAGTCAACTTATATCACAAGACTGTACGCATTCGGCTCAGACAGGAATATTCCGAAAGGATATTTCACTGGAGCCGATGCGGACGTTACCACCGATGGTGTAGCTACCGATTACCTCATGCTTCCAAACAAGGAAGTAGATAGTGATGGTTTCTACGCCAAGGATGGCTACCTGGAGAACGTGAATGTCGTGAAGAACGACAAGCAGGCTATTGAAGGTGTCGTGATGTTTGAGGAAGAATATCCCAAGGTGGAAAGCGTAGTTAGCAGTATCAAGACCTACGATAGCACCGTTGATAATGAAGATGGTACGAAGACAACACAGACCTTCTGGCAGGTTACGGCTACAGATTCTTTTGCAACAAGCTTTGAATCTAGTTGGATAAAGAGCAACCTCACTCTAGGCATCAAGTTCACTAGCGGTGCTCTCATGGGCATGGAGTTCGATGTTAGTTTCAAAGTTATCGACAAGGTTAACTACTTCGAGATTGTTGCTAATGACACCTACGGAAGAACACTTCCCGATGGCGTTATGTGCCCGAAGGTAGGTGACAAGTTCTTTCTATTCAATTGGGACGCAACCAAGATTACAGATACGGACCTCATCCCTACTGCTCAATTATCTCTGTTCGATAGAGCGAAGCAGTACTATCAGAAGACCATGATCAGCAATTCAAACTTCACCTGCACGATGGATGGCGACAAGTTCTACAATGATGGAACATACGATTACCATCCTCTCGGTGAACAGGTAAAGCTGATTAATGATATGTTTGCGCAGGTGGACGCGGATGGCAAGCACTACCGAAACTCTCGAATCATCGGAATGGAGATACCTTTGGATATTCCTTACGACCATCCTCAGTACATAGTAGGCGAAAAGGCAGCTACTAGCCGGTTGGGTAAGTTGGAAGACAAGGTTGATTCCATCAAGGTGAACGGAATGCAGATAGGCGGCACAGGAAGCGGTAATGGTGGAGGTGTCTATGTCATTGGCATGAACGATACCACTCCTGCATCCGATAGTAACGTTTATTCTGCTAGACGTTCTAGGATGGAGTTCTTGTCGCGGCTCTATGATGGAACCGCACAAGGAACCATAACTTTTCAAATGCTTCAAAAGTTCATACAAGGCTTCCGTATCGGTAACAACAATGAGTTCAGCATAGATGGAAGCGGTAATGCTATCTTATCTAGTGTCTTGGTAAACCTCTTAAAGTCACTCGACTTTAACGAAGCAGAGCAGAGCGGTTTCGCTATCAAACAGAGAAGTGATGGTAAGTTTCAGATGCTTCTCACGGACTTGATAGTATGGGGTAAGGCGATTTTCAATACATTGCTCATCCGAGAACTCAGCTACGTTGGTGGTAACATCGTCCTCTCACCTGCTGCTGGCAAGATAAGCTACATAAAGGAGGTATTCAGCGAGACAACGAATGAAATGATTGGCTGGAAGTGCTATCTTCTCGCTGATGATGGAACAACCGCAACAATCAACTCATTCAAGGTGGATGACCAAGTTAGGTGCAAGACGTTCAACATAGCACCTGGTGTCTATGAGAACGTCAGCAACAGGGACTACTGGAGACTTGTCACAAAGGTGTCAACCGAGAACGAGGTAATCACCGATTCTGAAGGTCACGAACTCTATGACGGAAAAAAATTCGCTTGGATTCAGATTGCCAAGGAAAACTGCATGGAAGGTTCGGATAACCCTGCTGTAGGAGATACTTTAGTTCTCATGGGTAACAGAACCGACAAGACCCGACAGCATCTTCTGATGATGGAAACAGAAGGCGATTCTGCACCTACATTTACTATGTATCGTGGTGTCAACTCCTACACTCTCAAAGGTAAATCCATCTTTGATGTAGGATTTAATGGCTTCAATGTCGTGTCTAAGTACTACAACATCACAACCGTTGATGGAGAGAAAATTTGGACTCCCGTCTATCGTGGTGATTGGAAGGAAGGTACGGAATACAGCTACTATGATGAGGTTACATGGCTTGGCACAAGATGGCTCTGTATTTCTCCAGAAGGACAGACCACAACAGATGAACCATCTGAGGATTCACCTTGTTGGAAGGCGACTACGAATATATATAAGCCGCAAGTTATCCTATATACAGATATTGTTTACAGCGGTATCTCTATAGGCGAGACACATAACATTACTTGCAAGCTAATGCTTGGTGATAAAGATGTATCAAACGGAGTAGCTTCATGGAAGGTGACACGCAAAACCAATGATTCCTTAGATGATGCTGCATGGGCGACTAAAGATAAGGTTAAGAACTTCAATGGCTCAATAGATATTGTCTGGTCTAATGATGGAACAGAAGACGATTTGGGCAAGGGTGATACTGCGAAATTTGTATTCACAGCAACGACCACAACAGGAAAAATTCATCAAGAATATATTAAAGTTTAAAAAATAGGAGATTAAAAATATGGGAAAAGAAATTCATCTTTCGGCAACCGCAGCAGTCAGACGAACATTGAAGGGTGACACATTATCCCTCAGTCTGCAAACAAATGGCGTACCGCTCTTTCAGGGATTGAACCCTGATACGTTTACCGTATCGCCAAAATGGAGCGAGAGCGGAACGCATCCTATCATTACTCCATCTGTTGGCTCTGCACGTAAAAACAACGTAACACTGACAAATCACGCATGGGCTTACAACGGAAAAAAATTAGGATTCAGCTCTAGCGGTACTGGATGGGAGACCTCGACTGTTGATAATAGATTCAAACTAAATCATGCTAATGGTTCTCTCTCTATTATCGGAGACCTCGCATCTAAGGTCAATCAAGATTCCGATACTCTTACCTATTCGGGCGATGCCGTATTGGGAGCTAGCATATATCCAATGCAGAAAAGCATTGATATATTGGTATCTATGTTGGGCGGCTCATCTTATTTCGGAGGTGTTTCTGCTGATACTACTGTGTTAAGCAAGGGACAGACAGAAGCTACCATCAGACCTTGGTTATTCAACTCCGCAGGTGGAGAGGTTTCTACCTATTCTATTAATCTGTATCGTGGCAGCGGAACAGACCTTGCAGGAACTTACACAAATCCGGAAAGCGGTATCACTATACACAGAGATAAGACGGGAGATTTGGACAAACTCTATGTAGATAGTCATCAGCTCTTCGTCCTTGAGTTCGTTGTTGATGGTGCTGCCGTGTATAGAACAGGTATCAGCATTGATGATATTTCTGATATTTATCAGATTGCCCTTAATTCGGTAGGACAGGTTGATGAAGATAGTAATCAGACGTTCAGATGTATCGTTACCAACTGCGAGACAGGACTAGTGCCGAAGAGTATAACTGGCAATGTCACCTTCGTTATCTATACTGATAGCAATGGTAACATCGAGAATAAACGCTCGGAGACAATGACTTGGGCAAAGAACGTCAGTGATGGATTCGTTGTGATGGATACTGATACGATTGACGAAAACAAAAATATCATCGGTGTATCGGTGTCAGCAGATGCTTATTTAACACTTGATGATTAGGAGGAACGCTTATGCCAATAGTTAGTAATAAGGCGAATAGAAAATTCGCCCCTTTGGACGTTTCTGTATCAGTAGTGTGCGCATCGCCTAAGTCTCCATTCATGCAGACTATGGCTGGCGATAAATTCTTCCCAAACAGAACACAGAGCGGCTTTGAGTGTATTGCCTATCCACAAGTCAATGCTACGGCAAAGGATGACTCATGGGATAGCAAGCAGTCGAATATATCTCTTGCTAATATTGTATGGAAGGTTTCTACGGGCACGGAATGGAAGGACATATCTAAAATTAATTCTTGGAGCGGTAAGTATAGCATTGATACAAGCAATACATCTAATCGTGGTTCGCTTACTATCAAGAGGAATCTTTCAAGTAATGATAAGCAGCAGTTGCAATTCGAAGCTGACCTGTATGATTATAGAACGAATTCTATATTGCATATCACCGCTGACCCTATCACTCTGTATACGGCAGATAAAGGTGCAGATACCTATGGTATGGGCATTCGGGAAGATACCGATATTTCCTATAACCCATTCCTTGATAAGCTGGCGCTCTATGAGTATAAGGTTGCTAATAACATCATATCGGCATCCACAGATGCGAGAAACGCTTGCTTTGATGGCAATCAGTATGAACGTCACATTCCGATTGATGTATATAAGTCTAAGGATAGAATTACAAGCGGATTCTCTATTGAGCTGTATCGAGGAACGACTAAGATGTCTGCTTCGTCTGCTGAAAGCCATAACGAGGTCATCTCCATTTCTGCATCAGAGATTGTGCTTGATCTTAGACTTGTAGAGAAGAATAATTATACCATCAAGGCGGTAATAAACGGCAAGGCTGTTGCTCAGTTCCAATTTTCCGCTTCTAGGTTCTATCCTTCTTTCAATCAGCCTAAGTTCATGGTATGCAATGATATTGAATGGGGTAAGATATACAGAAGCAACAAGGCTATTTTGGAGTACAACGGAAGGGTTGTTGAATACCCTAACCGCATCGTAGAATTGCAATGGCATACCGAAGCTTCAAACGGAAGTGTCATAACAAAGAAGTCTTGGCAAGAGGGAAATAGCTGTACCTTCTCTATCGAAGAGAGTGGTCTTGGCGATGTTGAGAGCGATTATCTTGAAGAACAGATAGAATACAGACAGCGACCTGCCAACGACTATCTCATTGATGAAGATAGCAATTACCTGCTTGATGAGGATGACAATGCTTTAATTGATTAATATGTATAATTAAAAAATATAAGATATGGGTGTTAAATTAACAGAAAAGAAGCTTGTTACGGCAATGAATACCGACCAAACCTTCTTGATTGTAGTAGATGGAGCTCTTCGCAGATTAAGTCTCGGAGACCTTCAGAAAATGATGGGTAACAATATTTTCTACCCATCAATTACATTGGAGCAGTCTTCTAACCCTAAATTCGCTCTGCCAACGCCTTTCATGGCTGATATGTATCAGAGAGCAATGGGTGGATATATGATGAAGGTTGTGAATGGTAAGGTGTATGCTGCTAAGCTAGACCCTAGTAATTGGGAGTTCTTCGCTGACGGAACAAAGGTAGATGATGCGTCAAAGTATGAAACGATGATTCATGTTCCCGATTGTCACTTCAAGGCTGATAACAAGACATTGCAATTCGGAGGATTGTTCCCTATTTCGGGCGGTAAGACTTTTGATTCGCCAAACTGGGTAGGTGCATACAAGATGTACGTAGATGGAAGCGGTGTTGGTCATTCAAGACCTAACGTTGCCCCTTCACATTCAAGGACGATTAGTGCATTTTGGGCTTGCGCACAGAAGCTTGGTTCGAACTTTGGTCTTGCAAACTATGGATTTCAATGCCTCATAGAAGCATTGGAACAAGTAAGCTTCGGTGACCTTAATACACAATCTGTAATTGGAGCTGGATTCCAAAGTAGTTCTTGGGAAGCATGTCGTGATGTACCTATGGGCAAGTGTATCTCACTCGGTGATGGCAGCGGTAAGGTACTCTATAATGATGCTACTCTCGGTAATCAATACCCTGTCAAATTATTTGGATTTGAGGATTTATGGGGTAAGCTTTGGGAGTTCCGTCCAGGCATCCGTTTCTACATGGATGGCGATACTCGATACGCTGTTGTCTATAGCGGTAATCAGGTAAGTAATACGGCAAATGGGCGAAAATTTACCATTCCGTCATCAGCTAATGGAGAGTTTGTTACGCGAAAGACGCTTGGTACGTATTGGGACGCATTTCCGCAGGCTGTTAGAGGTAGCGATAGCACATACTACTGCGATGGCTTCTGGGCTGCGACAGGTGGCGAGCTGCTGTTCGTTGGGGGTTGCGCTGTCGACGGGTCGCGATGCGGTCTTTCGTCTGCGTACTCGTTCAACGGTTTCTCGTCCTCGGGGCCGTACCTCGGCGCTCGCTTGGCTTTCTACGGAAACCCGACAATCGTGAGCGGTTCTGAGCTCATGGCGATGTAATCCAACGCATAGCGTTGGGTGTACATCTGCCAGTGAGCTGGGCGAAAAAAATAGTGAATAAATAAAAATAATGTAAAATGCAAGATTGAAACTGAAAAGTTTAAATCTCCTTTTAATAGGATTCGCAGAAGCACAAAAATATAAACAACCCAAATCCGTGCGATAAGATTTTCTACAACCATGGAGTGGGTGAAGAAAAGGTGATACATCATGGAGCTGCTGTTCGTTGGGGGTCGCGCTGACAACGGGTCGCAATGCGGTCTTTCGTATGCGAACTCGAACAACGGTTTCTCGAACTCGAGGACGAACATCGGCGCTCGCTTGAATTACTACACAAGATTTCTATTATTAGAATGACGATATAATTTTCACTGTTCCTCGCAAGTCGTAAAGCTACGAGATAGTTTGGACTAGAGAGCACATGATTGAACCTGTCTCAATGGAAGGATATTTATCCCGACAGAGCAAAGATTAAAGGCGTTGGGTATGAGTAGTTGGGTATGTCCTACTTGCAACAGAGTCCCCTCTCGCAAGTAAGTGATACAGTTGTACGTATGTGCCGAAAGCCAGTGAGCCGATAGTGTAGAAAGCCTATTGATAAGGAAAGCGATTTTTGAAATATTGGTTGATATAGAAATGACGGACACACAAGAGCTGGCGTATAAGCGAAAGGCTAAACTTCGCAAGAAGCATAGAAAGGTCAGAGTAGAGCTTGTCAGTGATATGACTAACCTCAATATTGCGGTAAGGAAATCACGCAAGGGTAAGGAAGGCAAGAAGGGAGTTGTGATATTCGATAAAGACTATAATGGTAATCTTTTGAGATTACAGAGAAGTCTTATAGATGGAACTTACAAGACCAGCGAAGGGCACGATTGTATGAGACGATGCCCTTGCGGTAAGGTAAGAAAGCTCCATAAGCTTCCGTACTTCCCAGACCACGTTGAGCAGCATGCCTTGATGCAAGTTCTGATGCCGCACCTTATAAGAGCTCTCTATATAGAGAGTGGGGCAAGTGTAAAAGGCAGAGGAATGATTTATGCGAAGCGCAGAACAGAACGATGGATAGACGAGAATAAGTCATGTGGAAGATTGTACTATTGCAAACTTGACTTCGTTAAATTCTATGAGAACGTAGACCAGCAGGAGATATACAAATCTCTGTGTGATTTCTTTACTGATAAAGGCGTTAGAAGGCTTTTGCATGAAGTTATCTTTGCCTTACCGAAAGGTCTAGGTATTGGTCTATATCCTATTCAGACCCTTACCAATTTCTACATGAGTATCTTATGTAGATTAGTATGTAGGAAATTTGATGTTAAGGTAGAAATATATTGTGATGATGTCATTATATTGGGTAAAAACAAGAAGGAAGTATGGAAAGCCATCAACTTCATATTGGAATATGCTAATAAAGTGATGCACCAGCAGTTGCACGATAATATCGGAATGCAGATAATTGATGATACGCATTTCCTTGATTTCGTAGGATACCGTTTCTACTTCAACCATACAATGTTAAGAAAGCGCATGAAAGAGAAATTCAAAAAGAAGATGCACAACCTTAAAAATCCTATGAGGAGATACCAAGTAGCTATGAGCTACAAGGGTTGGTTGATGCACTGCGATGGTTTTAATCTTTGGAAAATGATAACAAAAATGAATAGTTTTGATGATTTTAAGATGCCGCAGATTGAGGACAGAGATGCCAACGGCAAGAGAATGTTTGAAGGTCAGAGGATGAGCGCAAGCTACTTTTCCGAGAGACCTATCGTTTTCCTTGATGTTGAATTTGACGTAAACAGCAAGGTTCATAAATCGGGGAAGAGCAATGTTGTCAGCGTTGAGGAGAACGGACAGAAGTTTAAGTTCTTCACTAACAACAAGAAACTCGTAGAGCAGTTGAAATGGTGCTCAGACAATGATAAATTCCCGTTCCTGGGAAAGTTGCGTAGAATGAATCAGAGTGGAAACCCTGATTTCAGAATTGTAGGAACAAAAGCATAAAAGTATAATATTTAAAAAGAAAGGATATTATCATGGAAATTAGAAAGTCTACATTTGATTACTCACCTAGTCTGATTGAGTATGAGGGTAATTATATTCGCATCAATTTCGATGTTGAGCAGATTGAGTTGGAAAACAGTATGTATAGCAGTGAAGGCAAAAAAACTACCCGAATGGCTTATGCCGCACACGTTGTCCGTATTGAGCAGCCTTTGGAGCGAGGTAAGATAGTTGATGCAATCGTCTCATCCGCTTATCCGACCGACAAGATGCAAGCTATCATCAACAACCATTTCGCCAATCTTGCCAAAATTGCGGATGGCAAGAAGCTTGATGCCGATGATAAGGAGCATGAAGCAGAGTATGAAGCTATGCAATCATGGCGCACGAAGGCGAAGGCTGTAGCTACGGATGTTATAGACAATTATATCAGTACTCATTAAAAGGAGGATAACAGCCTATGAAAAAGGTAGTACATCTTTTTGCCTCGCAGCGTGTCAACCGCAAGGCACGTACTGACAATGAAGAGGTATTCAGGGAGAAAGTAACGCTCATTACCAACAAGCAGATGAGTATCGGTCAGCTTGCAGACTTTGCTCAGTTGGTTAAGGATTTTGAAGCGGCAGGTATTGTTATTAGCGGAAATCAAGTTGCTATTAAGGGCGATAAGGTAACTATATACAATAAAGATAAAGCTACTCTCTTTGCCGAAGATGGCAAGCTCAATGCTAACCTTATTAATGCAGAGACTATCAATGTGAACCATGTTTATGCAAGGAGTTCGGAAGGTGCAAGTATCATAGGCCATTTTGGTAACTTCGATAAAGCCGATGCTGTAGTAGGTAGTGATAAGTGTCCGCTTTGGCTTGGTGCAGCATTGGCAAAGGATGCGCCATTCAGGGTAACGAAAGATGGTTATATATATGCGTATAAGGGTATATTCGCAGGAGAACTGAAGAGTGTGACAGGCTCTTTTTACAGATTGACTGCGGTTAGTTCTGATGGAAATAAAAGCGCTGGTTCAATATATTTTGATGGTTCTGGCCGTATAACATTTGATGCAGATATTTATAATCAAGGATATAATTCTGCGGCGAAAAGAGGTTGGCGTTTCTATGCTAGTAATGTATGGTGTCGTTCAGCCTTTGGGCATCGACAGAGTACATTGGCAGTGATAAATGGTAGTAGTATGCGCATTTATCCAGACGGATATGATAGCGGACATACAGTTGTGGCTCTTGAACATACTAAGTATGACAATAAAACCGTATACAAAATTCCATTGTATAGTCCTAATGAAGAATCGTCCGGATGTCCTATTGATATAGTAGTATTCAATTCTCTTATAGCAATGGCTACATTTTATTACGAATTTATCCCTGAAGGAACAGGTAAGCGTTGGATGGCAATAAATGCCAATGACAATAATAATGGAGTATATTTCTGTGATGTCGGCGGATGGCATCAACTTCATGGTGGAGAAACAATAAATCTTGTATATATACACCCAGAAATACTTACTCCTAGTCAGAATGATAAGACCTATTTCGGTCGTGGTATCTTCTGGAGCGGAGTAAATGACTTGAATTGGTCGGATAGATAATCATAAAAGCAAAAATTAATATGAAAAAGAATTTCAATGTACCTTTCAAGAATTGGAAGGGTGAGGTGATAGTATCACCAGTAAAGAACGAGAACGGAGAGGAAACCTACAAGCCACAGATTATGGGCGATATTGTAGGAAAGGTACTCTTCGAGGTGATAGACAATCAGAGTATTCAGCTATCGGGCGAAGAAAAGCTACGTGCTTATCGGGTAGCTTGCAAGATAGGCAAGGATGCCGAAAACGTGGACCTCGAAGCTGAGGATATTATTCTTATCAAGAAGATACTCTGTCCTGTGATGGCTGTAGGTGGTTATGGTCAGATAGTTGATTTACTAGAAGGATAGTAACAGATAAGGCGGTTCACTACATGGTGACCGCCTTATTCTTTTCTCGTCCGTCAGGGAAGTGTGTTGCATTGAACTTCTCTATAGGTTCTAATATCATGTCAGCGAAATATGGAGCATCAGAGCCGCCGAAAGATGGAATTAAATCACTAAGATAGCCATATCTACCTTTCCTTCGTTCCTCCTCTGCTTGCGTTACAAGACCTTTCTGCATTCTAACAGCGAAAGGAAGTTTGTTATAACAAGAACCATCTGTATCGTTTACCCAATAATCAGTTATAGGATTGATACTTTCCTTGTCAAGTTCTAATGCTTCCTCAACAGACAAAGGATTGGCTACTTTCTCCTTCATCGTCATTTGGCTTCTGTCTCTGAATGGTATATTTGTCTCCATAATCTTAATATTTTGATTTCTGCTGCAAAGTTACGAAAATAAACTGAAAGCGCAATGTTTCTGTTACCATTTTCTTCAATTTTGGTAACAAAAAATCGGTAACAAAACTGGACCACTGGAAAAAGTGTGTGGATATC
>ERZ1504230.215-NODE-215-length-20627-cov-4.647774_pt1 | contig 20627 bp, 17 predicted proteins | sample MGYA00572417_ERZ1504230 | MGnify/ENA primary metagenome ERZ1504230 (study PRJEB39906, sample SAMEA3182086) | gut metagenome | biome: human; feature: gut; material: Stool; isolation source: human stools | place: Canada | collected 2013-01-21 ...
TTGGTCGAAGTCATACCGATGTCATTGTTTGCATAAAGAAATCCAACGAATAAAATGCAAACTAAAACAATCCCTATCACAATTTTAAGAAATCTCTTTTTCATGCTATCAAAACTCCTTGCCAGTCGAGTAGACTTACACCTCACAATGTAAGCCCCTCACAGAACCGTACGTGCGGCTTTCCCGCATACGGCTCTTCATAATAATATTTACAGTCTCAAAACAAGCTGACATAAATCTTTGGCATTGCCAATGGATAATATTTCAGCATTTCAATGAATCCTTCTCTTGTATAACTCTTTCTGTCACTTCGTCTATTCAGCACCTTAAACAGAAGTTCTCTCACTTGTTGTTTGTAGTTTGAAATCATTCTGCCATTAAAACTTATGCCATAGTACCTATAATGACCTATTAGTTTCAGATTTAGCATACCCATTAGTTTCTTTAGCGGTTGGTCTCTATTCGCATATAACCATACCTTGATGTCTCGAATTTTCTGTCTGAATTTCTTAGAACTTGTCTTTGGCATTATATATGGCATACCTTTGCGTGAACGCCCACAATAGAATGTGAATCCCAGAAAATCAAATGTTTGTAATCTGATACACTCACCGCTCTTTTGCTTTGCCCTTGCAATATAAGCACCGCTTTGTAAGAGACGACTTTTACTATCTTCTAATTGCAAACCGAACTTTTCCATTCGTTCTTTAAGAAGCTTGTAGTAATTCTCTGCTTCCCATTTGTATTGAAATCCTGCAACAAAATCATCTGCATATACAATTAGAAAGTTATCTCCCTTGCATTCTTTGGTAATAATAAACTTATACCATAGTGTCAATACATTGTGCATATATATGTTTGCTAGGATTGGACTTATGATATTGCCTTGAGCTGAACCTTCTTCATTCACCATAAGTTCACCATTATCCAGCACTCCCACTTTAAGATACTTCTTGACAAGACCAATTATGTTGGGGTCTTTAATATAAAGTTTGAGAAACTTGATAATCCATTCATGCTTCATATGGTCGAAGAATCCTTTGATGTCAGCATCCACAATATAGCAGATTTTCGTGTTGTTTAATCTCTTATACAGTTCTTTTATTGCGTTATGACATCCTCGATTTGGTCTGAATCCGTACATGCAGTTCAGAAATCTCGGTTCATAGATAGCTTCCAATATCTTCTTTAATGCTAATTGGACTATTTTGTCCTCATAGCACGCAATTCCTAATGGTCGAAGTTTTCCATTGCTTTTAGGGATATATACCCTAATTGATGGCTGTGGTTTGTATGATTTTCTTTTCAATCTTTCTACCAAGTCATCTATGTTTTGCTCCAGATTCTTCTCGTATTCTCTCTTCGTAATCTCATCCATACCAACTGCCTTACTTCCGTCTAATTCTATGTGGCATTGCATAAGCATTTCTTTATTGATTAGATGATACAACGATGTGAACTCTGGTCTCGGCGAACTTGCCGATATTTCTGCTATTCTTTCTAATTTTGTTTCCATCAATACCCCCGTCCCTGAGTACGGTTGATGTGTCCTCAGAAAGACCATTATTATGTAGCTCCCTTCCCTCCATTGGCATTACCCAACTTCTTCAGTACTATGAAGCTATCCGACTGCCTACTGTTCTTTTGGCATTCTCCTGTTTTGCAGTTGTTTGCCATACTTGCAATGGCAAGAAACAATAGGCTCTCCCCAGTTGACTGAATAATCACAATGTAAAACATAAAGTGCTCTTTGACCCCGCAGAAGCAAACCATTTCTCACCAATGCGAATTGATTTGTATTGCTTTCCGTCGAAATTAGAACGTCAGCCTTCTAAATGTCAAAATTTCGAGGCTCAATCACACTCTCTATTTTCTCGCTGTCTACGCTTAGCAACTACCATTACTGACAGTCACCCAAGACTCGCTACTGGCGGTTGGTTAGACCTTACCAGACAGGCATTCCACCTGCTAGACTACTCGCCCTTATCTGGGCGCACAATTCCGATTTGTTAAGCTATCTATATAATATACAATATCATCTCTCTCTGATTATTACAATACCGACCGCCCTCGTTAGTTTTCAGGTCTAACGAAAGTGGTCGGTACATAAAAAAGCATTATTATTTTATTCCGCTGCTTCCATAAAGTAAATTCGGGAGGAAAAATCCGGGAACAGTCGGGTGTCGGAATTATATCCGGTTCCGGCGAAAGCGGGTTTCAGGGCAATACCCGCACGCATCAGGGTATCTCCGTAAGCAGTCAGTTCTTCTTTTTCCCCATCCATATTTACAAATCGCGAAAGAATCTCCTGTAATGCAGATCCTTGCTTGATATGAACCGGAGAAACGGTGTTCACAAGGTCTCCGAAGTCTTTCAGATTGTATTTGATATTCCTGCCGTAGAAATGATATTTCACATCCGGAAGTAACCCCACCGGGCGATACCAGTCATGGGATTGGTTTGGAGTTGTCAGGCGTCGGAAGAACAGCCCCACTGCTCTTCTTCCATCTGGGGACACGCAGGTCCAGGATAAGGTTTCCGAGTCGGAAGCTTCGTTTTCTGCTCCACGATAAAAGGATCCAAACTGGAAAACATCCCGCCATTTTTTATAAAGTGCAATCTGCTCCCGGATTGCGTTGAGGTCACTTCCGGACAGATCCTTTAAATTACATTCATATCCTAAGACACCGAAGGAAGCCACCTGAAAACGGGTCTCAAGGGGCGTGATCCTTAAGGTCTGATGATTTGGACAAGATGACACATGTGCTGTAAATACCGATAAGGGATATCCATAGCTGTAACTGTTCTGAATCCCGGTACGGCACAGTGCGTCAGTATTATCGCTTGCCCAGATCTGCGGGAAATAACTTAATATTCCCAGATCAAAACGATTTCCACCTGAACTGCAGCCTTCAAACAAAATTTCAGGGAAACGTGTGGTCAGCTCATCCATAATGTGATACAGCCCCAGTACATAACGATGTGCCGTCTCTCCCTGTTTCGCAGCCGGCAGATAAGGGGAATAAATATCACTGAAATTACGGTTCATATCCCACTTTACATAACGGATGTCTCCGGAGGAAAATACCTTCGTCATGGAATCTATTACATATTGTTGTACTTCGGGATTGGACAGATCCAAGAGGCGTTGATTACGTCCCTCGGAGTGGGGATGTCCCGGAATCATCATTGCCCAGTCGGGATGCTCTTGATAGAGACGGCTGTTTTCACTGATCATCTCCGGCTCTACCCAGAGACCGAAATCCACCCCCAGGGCTTTGAGTTTTTTACTGAGGGAAGCAATTCCTCCGGGCAGCTTCTTCGGATCCGGTTCCCAGTCTCCCAGGGAGGAAGTATCGTCATTCCGCCCGGAAAACCACCCGTCATCCATGACAAACAGTTCGATGCCGACATCTGCTCCCGCTTTTGCCAGCTGCAACAGTTTCCTCTCATCAATCTTAAAATAACATGCTTCCCAGCTGTTTAACAGAACCGGACGAGGTCTTCTCTTCCACACTCCCCGCACAATATGCTCTCTAATAAAGGAATGTAACTGTCGGCTGAGTCCGCCATAACCATTCGAAGAATAGCTTAAAACAGCCTCTGGTGTATCAAAATGCGTTTCCGGAGTCAACTCCCGGGAAAAGCTCTGTGGATTGATCCCACTTACAAAGCGCAGTTTCCCATAAGAGTCTTTCTCAAGGGCTTCATAATGATTTCCACTGTAGATCAGATTGCAGCCGATACAGGAGCCAAAAGTCTCACAGGTGTTCTTATGTCCCAGGATCATAAAAGGATTCGAGCGGTTCGAAGAGGTTCCCGTATAAGACGCATTTATAAATTTGCCGGAACGTAAGGAAATCTGTTCTCTGTGCATCTCTCTTGCCCAGGCACCGCTGAAATGAGTGATCACGGAATAATCCTCTGTCAGATCTAACTGTGCACTGAGACATCGCTCCAAGGTGACAGATGCGTCACTGTGATTGATCAACCGTGCGCTTCTGGTAATGACATCACATTCTTCGAATACGGTATAAAACAGCTGCAACTCCAAATGATTCGTAACATCCTGCAAAACAATCTGAAGGCATTCCGCGGAATCAGTTTCCACTTCCGAATAGCTGTGAGGAAGTCCGGAATCCTGCAGGCACTGTTCTCTTTCCTTTAAAGTAATAATTTTATAGGAATCAAAAGTAAAGTCAGAGGTGACACTTCCGTCGGCAAATCTGACTTCCAGAAAAGGTTCTCTGATATCTCCCTTTCCTAACGTACCAACTTCCAAGCAGACATCTTCCATGGAGATCTGCGGATGTTCCCTGTCATAGGTACAGGTATTTCCCGGAGCGAAGGCTCTCTGTATGACAAGGGGCGCGCAGGAGGCGGGATCCTGTGAATCCACAGTGATACGTTCCCCATAATACAGATGTTCTAAATGTCCGGTCTCCATGACCCGCATTCCGTAGGTTGTGTGGGCAGTCTGTAAAAAGAACCATGGTCTCGTATCTGCATCTTTTACAATCTGAATCATGCTTTTAAGCCTCCTGAATCTCTTTTAACCGTTCCTCGGTCAACTGATACTTCTTATGAAAGCAAATGACACCGATGACAAGGAGCAGAATAGGGAATAACGCCATCGTCATGCGAAGCCCTACCACAGAGCTTCCGGAAGCCCCTGTCGCTGCCGCAGCATCGCTGGTATCAGAGCTTAAGTTGCAGAGGTTCAGGCACAGGGATGCCACTAACGCAGAAATACCGGAAGCCAGTTTTACCACGAAGGTCTGCATGGAGAAAATGACACTCTCGTCTCGGCGATGATTTTTCCATTGACCGTAATCTACGGTATTGGCTAAAAATACGGTAGTCAGTACTGTCAGCATACCATTGGCGGCAAAGATCAGGAAGCCGGGAAGGAACAGTAAAAATACAGTACTCATATTCGTAAAACATAAAAGAAGCAATACAGCATATCCGGCAATTGCCATCAGGAAGCTGACATAGAAGATCCGGATGGTACTCATAAACTTACGAAGTAACGGGAACAAAAGCATCATGGCGAGAATCTGTACTGCCCCGCCGAAGGTGTTGAACAGTGTATAGGAATTGTACCAGGTATCTCCGCCAAAATCGTATTTAAAGAAATAAATTACCAGGTTGGAGGTGGTATAGATCGCGCAGTTGATCAGTACGATGGTAATGACCACTGCCATCGCCTGATCGTTCTGAATTAACGCCTTGAACATCTGACCGATGGAAGGTGCGTCCACATCTACCGTAGATTTTTCCTTGATATTAATGCAGGTAACGGTAATAAATATCACGAACAGCACGGCAATGATCAGGGTGAACCGGGAAAATCCGACCCGCTCTTCTCCTCCGCCCAGGGCATTGACGCAGAGCATGGTGATCACGGTGATAATGGCAGAGCCTACACCGGCGCAGGAACGTCCCAGCGTAGACAATCCTTCACGCTCTTTTCCACTGTGAGTAAATGCCGGTATCATGGACCAGAAGGGAATATCCATCATGGTATAGGTCACGCCCCAGAGAATATAGGTGACTGCCGCATATGCTACCAGTCCATTGCCATTCAGTGCAGGAGGTGCCGAGAACATCAGATACAGAACAACAGCATTGGTTACTGTGCCGATCATCAGCCAGGGGCGGAACTTCCCCCATCTGGTCCTGGTCTTTGCCACGATGACGCCCATGAAGGGATCGTTAAACGCATCGAACACTCTTGCAACCAGCAGAATGATACCCATGGCTACGGCGTTCACGCCTAAAATATCCTGATAATAATACAAAATATAGCTGGCAGACAGCATGTATACCATATCCTTGCCTACCGCACCCAGTCCATAAGAAAATTTTTCTTTTCCACTTAAACCCATAATGTAACCCTGATCCTTTCTTATGCAATCTTTTGAAATCCTTTGAAATCTTTCTCTCAAATGAAACCATTAAATCGTTATATCATAAGCTCACGAATTCGTGCTATCGCACTCTACATCCTGCTTCGCAGGATATTCGTTCGCTAATGAGCCCAGAAAAACAAATGTCTGCTTTGCAGCCACTTGTTTTTCCTTGAGGCTCATTAAATCTTAATCTGAAAAGGTATCCGTACTTCCCCTGCCGTCAGTGACTGCAACAGCAAAGCTCCCTGACCGGATCTTCCCAGACTCTTAACATAAGTTCCACCCATGCCTCCCTGTAGGGCAATGGTGTCAGGTCCGATGATGGAGATGTCACCTTCCGTAATCAGACGAACCGGCTCCTGATAAAAGGGAAGCACATTTCCATGGTCATCCACTGCACGGATCCGCACCAGTGCCACATCATAGCTGTGCTGTTCCGTCAGAATGGTATGATCTGCTTCTGCTTCCAGCCGGATTTCACGAACCGGTTCTTTGGTGACGGATTTTATGACTTTACCGTCTTTGATAGCATCAAAACGGTATACGGTAGCCGTACCGCCCCAGTCACCGATGTACTTCGTATACAGCCTGGTCACTTCCGCAAAATCGATATGATAGATCAGAAGCAGTTTTAAAGCCGTAAGATATAATCTCTTCGGAATGTGGTTCAGGCTTCCTCGTGCTACGAGATTCATGGCATCCGTGATCTCCTTTGCATGTTTCGGACGGAATCTTTCGTTCTGTGCAAAAGAATCTCCGATAAAATCATCGATCAGGATGGGACCGTGCTTTAAGTGCTTATAAGGTGACATCCCCGGCAGATATTCCTTGATAAACCGGTCATTTTTGTACATTTTCACGCTGTCTGCATTGGATAGAATATAAATGTTCCCGCGGTTACAGCCGGGATGCTCTCCGATATCCATGGAGGAAGTGATCTCCAGCACAGGAGTCTGTTCCTGCTCACAGGCATAGATATTTGCAGCCAGCTTCGGATTCCGGAACATATCCATGACACCATGATAACAGATTCGGTCACCGCTTCCGAAGTCTTTGTGAGTATTGTAGTCAAACATGCACCAGCCGAAGCTTCCGGCAATATCGGGCTGACCTGCCACGGCATCCAGTACATTGGCGTGGCGGATGGCATGCTCACTGCGGCGCTCTTCGTTGTCGAAGGCCTTTGTGGGATACATATGCCCGTTGTACTCACTGATCAGATAAGGCTTCTCCATATCAGATGTGACTTTTTTCTTTGGATCACAGCCGGGCATCTCACCATCGTGCAGAAAATCATTATACGTATAGACATCTTCTAACAGATGACTTTTTTTCATGGCACGGACACCACCGGTAGGTCTTGATGGATCCAGCTTATGTGCCACGGCATTGGTCTTTTCGTAAAAAGCATCGTCATCCGGTGACTCATTGATGCGTATTCCCCATAAAATGATGGAGGGATGATTACGGTACTGTCGGATCATGTCTTCGGCATTTGCAACCGCCTGTGCTTTCCAGGAATCATCTCCGATATGCTGCCAGCCGGGGAATTCTGTGAATACTAAAAGTCCAAGCTCATCACAGCGCTCTAAAAAATAATGGCTCTGGGGATAATGGGAAGTCCTTACGGCATTTAAACCCAACTCCTTTTTCAGAAGATCCGCATCCAGCCGTTGCATGCTCTTAGGCATGGCATATCCCACATAAGGGAAGCTCTGGTGGCGGTTTAAGCCGCGGATCCGCAACTTCCTGCCATTAAGATAAAAGCCGTCCTTTTTAAATACTGCTTCCCGGATACCAAACGTGGTCTCTGTCTCATCCAGGAGCGTATTGTCCTGATATAGCTGTGTCTTTAAAATATAGAGATTGGCTTCTTCAGTGTCCCATAACAGAGGATCGGTAATTGCTGCTGTAAGAGCAATCTCCTTGTCACAGGTAGTATCTGCAGAAACGGTTTGTTCGCACAAAAGATTCCAGGATCCCTGGCCGGCTGCGGTATTTTTCGGCATATAGTACTGTCGGATGGTCACGTTCTCATTACTTTCCGTAAGCGTGATCTCAGAGGTAATCTGCGCTGTCACGGGAGACGATCTGAAATCTATCGCTGTATGGACGAAGATATCCGAAAGAGAGACTTTTTCCTTTACTTCCAACCGGACATCCCGGTAGATACCGCCATAGGTCATATAATCGATCACATAGCCAAAAGGCGGAATGTTTAAATTCTCTCTGCTGTCTAAGCGGACACAGAGCAGGTTATCCTGCCCATAGAGTACATTGTCTGTTAAATCTACAGTAAATGCAGTGTAACCGCAGTGATGCTCTCCCACTTTTTTCCCGTTACAAAATACAGTACTGTCATGGGCAGCTCCCTCAAAAGTAAGCAGGATCCGTTTTCCCTGCCAGTCCTTTGGAATCAGGAGATGGCGCCTGTATCCGCTGACCATCTGGTAGAGGGATTCGTCAAAATAATGAAACGGGGTTTCCTTACAGGTATGCGGCAGACGTACCGGCTGCAGTGTGTTTTCCGGATATTCCGGTGCCACTAAACTGTCCTCAAACTGTTCAGTGAACAGCCAGTCGTCGTTTAAGTAAAGTCTATGTGTCATAAGTCCTTCTCCCTTTTTGTCTGCGTATTTACTGCCTCTGTGTGATTCCGTACATGAGAATATTTACGACCTCGTTTAAGGCGTCCACGTAAGTCAGATGATTCTGTGCGAGGATATCTCTTTGGAAAAACTGCTCAATGGAGGCTTCCAGCATCATTTTCACCAGACAGATGGGAACCGGGCGGATACTGCCCTCTGCCATGCCTGTCTCGATCAGCTGGATCGTAGGCTCCCAGCCGGTCTCTAAGCGAAGCTCCACTTTATGGTAGATCTTAGGATATTTGTCCCGTAGGGAATACAGCTTTCTGAGGTCAATATTCTGATAGCCTTCCGGCAGGACGCCTAAGATGCGCTGTAGCTTTTCGATGGTTCCCAGCGCAGGATCCGTCAGGATCATCTGCTCGCTTTCCTTGATCGAATCAAAAATATAATCTACCATGGCCAGGAACAGCGCTTCTTTGTCGTCATAGACCGTATAGATGGTCTTTTTACTGATGGAAAGTTCCTTTGCCAGGTCATCCATCGTAAACTTCAGTCCTTTTCGATCGAAGACACGAAGGGTGGCATCCAAAATGTTTTTTTGCAGAGCATCTGTGGTATCCATAGGTGTTCCTCCGTCTTTAGAATAGAATGCTTTCATAGGTTTCTGTGGAAACTCAAATATAAATTTTAGTTTCCTTTGATACAAGAGTAGCATTTTGCAGGGGAGTATTCAAGAAACGTTTTTACTAAAAAGAGTTTCCTGAAATTGTGAAATATAACAAAAAACCAGCCAAACGAGTGTTGACTGGTTTATAAGCAGGTTCTTATATTTTTTTCCATTGTTCTGCCAGGGTGGGATGGGACTTTTTACGGGTGATCTCCACCAGACCAAGTGGTGTCATATCCACGATCCGGGGATGCTGAGGATCCTGTGCGGTCAGCGTTTTCAAGTATTCCAGTAGTTTCTGACGATTTTCCTTTTCTGCCATATTGATGAAGTCTACAATAATGATACCGGACAGATTCCGCAGACGCAACTGTCTTGCAACCTCTTCTGCCGCTTCGGCATTGACCTGATAATAGGTCTCTTCTCCCATCTTCTTAGATTCATTTTTGCCGGAATTGACATCGATGACTGTCATGGCTTCCGTGGGCTCAATGACCAGATATCCGCCGCATTTCAGCCAGACTCTCGTATCCAGTGCCTCATCAATTCCCCGTTCGAGAGAATATAAAAGACGCAGGGAAATGTCAGGATCATCATACAACCGGAGGTTCTTCTGCTGTAAAAGCGGATGACTGCTTTCAGAAAGCTTGTGGAAGATCTCAGGGTCATCCGTAAGGACTTCACTGTATTCCGATGGTTCTGCCAACTGTTCCAATGCCTCGTAGATGGCTTCAGAAGGCGCAAGAAGACAGGTAAGGCATACTTTATGGATTGCCTGATTTAAAAGGCTCTGAAGGGCTTCAGATGCACTCTCAGGGGTGGCTCCGTTTTTAACAAGCTGTTGCTTCATCCGGGAAGGATCTGTGGTAACGGAAGCCCGCTTTGTCTTCTGGGCATCTCTGGTGACCATGACCACCAGTTCATCTCCGGCTTTTAAGCTTCCGTCCGGCTGTCTGTTGGTAAGATGTGCCGTACCTGCTTCCCGTAATGGCAGAAAGCACAGTTCCCCGGGCGCAATCTCCACGAAGCAGGCATCGATGTTTTTCGCCACATTCTGTATTTTTCCAAGGTAGATTCCGCCAAGCTTACTGGCATTCGAACGAAGCACACGCACAGCGGCAATTCCGCCGGAGTTCACAAGTAATGCCACATTTTTATCCCGAAGCTTCGTAAAGATCATTTTCCCGGTAGTACAGTCCGTGCTCTTACGGATCTCATTTATTTCTTTTTCTATTGCCGGTCTGCCGCCGGTGAGACTGCGGCTCATTCGCTATCTCCGGAAGCCGCTTTGTAAGCTTCTTCGCTGTCATAACCGATGGCGTCTAAGGGAAGCAGTTCTCCGGCATCGCTTCTTAAATAGGTCTCTTCTCTGTTGACCATAAGGGCATTCTCAGGGAGGGGGTCTACATTTTCCGCAAATAATGCCTCCACTACCTGAATGGGCTTGATATTGCCGGCGCTGGATGCATCTACCAACAGATACAGGCTGTTACCATCCACGGCTTTCAGCTCATAGATGCCTTCTTTTAAATTGATTTCCCGGCTGCCTTTTTTGGTCTCCTTGGTGATCAGAATCTCGTCCTTGGCAAGGAAGCGTTCCACTGCAGGTGCCAGATCAAAATGAGGACCTCTGCCCTCGCGGAAGGTTACGGTATATCCGGCGGCAGCCACGCTTGCCATGGCATTTCCTGCCTTATCCGGCAGGATCTTCACGGAAGTGATCTCAATGCCGGGTACAGATGCGGCATTGAGCCGTGTCTTAACATCCTCGCAGGAAGTCAGGGAATGTACTTCCAGATCCATATATTCTCCGTTGCTGGTCAGTCCCACGCCTAAGGGTGCGGCAAAGGACATGATCTGATGCGGGCTGAAGCCTCCGGTGTATGCTACATCCAGCTCCGCTCTGCGGTTGGCTTTCTGGAAAAAGCGCATCACATCCAGATGACCGATAAAACGTACCGGTCCGTATTTTTTGAATTTAATTCTTAATTTCATAATTTCTGTCAGATTTCTATGCGGTCTTTCTTGAAAGACCTGCAATTCCCTTTCTTCTTATTCTTCAACATTCAATAACGTGCCATAAGGGTGTGTCTCGTACGATCAGTCTCTGGGCTCTACGCAGATACCGCATCCGAATCTGGCGGCACCGCAGCCCTGACATGCCTGTTTGCAGTTCGGGGAGATCGTCTCGTTTTTCGCCTTCTGCCATTCTCTCTCCAGGAAAGAACGGGAGACACCGCAGTCCAGGAAATCCCAGGGCAGGATCTCGTCTAAAGGACGTTCTCTGTGGGAATAGAAATCCGGATCCAGACCGCAGGCATCAAAGGCTTCCATCCAGACATCATTGTGGAAGTATTCGCTCCAGGCATCGTAGAAGCAGCCCTTGTTATAAACATATAAAAGCACCTGGGACAATCTCCTGTCGCCTCTTGCCAACACACCTTCTAAGACGCTGACATCTGCTTCGTGCCAGTTGTACTTGATACTCTTCTGGTTCAACTGTTCGGAGATGGCTTTTCTGGTCAGATATGCCTTTTCCACGAATTCTTCCTTGGTACACTGGGGTGCCCACTGGAATGGAGTAAAGGGCTTCGGTACGAAGAAGGAGGTACTGGTGACAATCTGTACTCTGCCGTTGACACGTTTCTCCTTCGGGACCGTATCGAAGAAGGTGGCTGCAATCTTATTGGACAGTTCAGCGATGCCGCGGATATCCTCCTCGGTTTCAGTGGGATGTCCCAGCATGAAATACAGCTTGACTCTGGTCCAGCCGCCCTCGAAAGCCAGCGCGGAACCATGCAGGATCACTTCCTCGGTGAGTCCCTTATTGATGACATCACGCAGTCTCTGGCTGCCGGCCTCCGGAGCAAAGGTCAGACTGGATTTTTTCACATCCTGCACCTTACTCATGACATCCAGGGAAAAGGCATCGATACGTAAGGACGGCAGGGAGATATTGATATGTCTCTTGTTGCATTCTTCCATCAGGAAATCAATCAGTTCCGGTAGTTTGCTGTAATCACTGGAGCTTAAGGAGCTTAAGGAGATCTCCTCGTGACCGGTATTTTTCAGCATCTCCATGGCGTATTTTTTCAATACTTCCACGTCACGCTCTCTGACCGGACGATACAGCTGCCCAGCCTGGCAGAAACGGCATCCGCGGATACAGCCTCTCTGAATCTCTAAGACCACTCTGTCCTGTGTGACCTTAATGTAAGGTACCACGGGTTTCATGGGATAAAAGCTGTCGGTCATATCCGTCACCAGTTCCTTGCGGATCGTAGCGGAAATCCCCTCTTCGGTCGGTCGGAAGGAAGCGATGGTGCCGTCCTCATGATAAGTAGTTTCATAGAATCTGGGAACATACATGCCGGGCAGCTTCGCAGCACGGCGTAAGAATTCTTCTCTTCCTGCATTCTCTTCTCTGCACTTTTTATACAGATCGATCAGTGGACGATACTGAGTCTCGCCTTCACCGATATAGAAGATATCGAAAAAGTCTGCAATGGGTTCCGGATTATAGGTGCAGGGACCGCCACCGATGACAATGGGACAATCATCCCCACGTTCCTTTGCCAGCAGCGGGATCTGTGCCAGATCCAGGACCTGCAAAATATTCGTATAACACATCTCGTACTGGATGGTGATTCCCAGGAAATCAAAATCCTTTACCGGATCCTGACTCTCCAGGGCAAACAGAGGGATGTTTTCCTTACGCATGATGGCATCTAAATCCACCCATGGAGAATAGACTCTCTCACACCAGACATCGTCCCAGGAGTTGAGCATACCGTACAGGATCTGAATGCCCAGATGGGACATGCCGATCTCGTAGACATCGGGGAAGCACATACAAAAACGTACATCTATATTATTTAAGTCCTTCACCACCGCGTTCACTTCGTTGCCGATGTAACGGGCAGGTTTTTCAATCTTCATCAGAATATCATCGCTTAATGCTAATTTTTCGTTCATAACTACCTCAAATGATTATTATAATGATCTCTCTCAAATTGCTAATAACTATTCAATACATCATTATACCTTAAAAAAACCAGTTCTGCCAGTACCAAAAGGTACATAAATATGAACTGCAAAGCATGGTCATGTAGGGAGGAATATTTTTGGAACCATTGGATGATAAGAATACAGCACAACTGCTGCAGCAAATGCGCAGACAGACAGAAATAAGGCCGGAGCAAGAAGAATCCAGTGGTTCCGGTAGTTCTCATACCGGGACTTTCAGAATCCGTCTTGCTCTGGCCGGAGTATTACTGCTTACAGTGATATTGCTGGATCGGGAAAATAAAAGCTTTGCCGGTCTGTCCATGGATCAGGTGCTGTCTTACGTTACGGAGGTAGATTACGGAACATATATCGAGACCTGGATGGAAAATGCGGTTAACGATTTGCAAGCTCTGTAGTGATTTCTTCCCAGGTGACATCTTTTTCTGCCATCAGGACCATCATATGATACAGGAAATCACTGATCTCATATTTGACCTCATTGGGGTTGGGATTTTTGGCAGCGATCACAATCTCAGTCGCCTCCTCGCCCAGTTTCTTGAGAATCTTGTCAATGCCCTTGTCGAACAGGTAATTGGTATAGGAACCCTCCTTGGGGTGGACCTTGCGATCCTTGATCACATCGAATACTTCCTCGAATACCTGTAAGGGGTTGCTGCTTTCTTCGTAATCCTTTTTTGTGATCTCGTTAAAGAAACAGCTCTTGCTGCCGGTATGACAGGCAGCACCGATCTGTGATACCTTAGCAAGGATTGTGTCCATATCACAGTCAGCCACCAGTTCCTTCACATACTGGTAATGTCCGCTGGTGAGACCCTTCAGCCACAATTCCTGACGGCTTCTGCTGTAGTAAGTCATTTTACCAAGCTTCAGAGTCTGTTCATAAGCTTCCTCATTCATGTAAGCCATCATCAGAACTTCCTGGGTACGGTAATCCTGCACGATAACAGGTACCATGCCGTCACTGTTTTTCTTGAAATCTTCCCACTTGTAAGCAGCCTGGAAGGATTCAATGGGAATATCATTTTCCCGGCACAGATCCTTCAGGGCAACGATTTCTTTCACATTGTCATTGATGGTATTACCGGTGACACCGCATACATTTTCATATGCGAAGATCTCTAACAGCTTGTTTAATGCTACCTGATTGATCTGCACGAAAAAGGGAACGGACAGAATGCTCTGCGTCTCCCGGATCTGGTGAGGATTCATCAGGATCATGGCAGAGACATACTTTTCAATTTTATCTTTATGTAATTCCAAAACGGCGGGATCATTATAGGAGATCAGTATCTTTTCCTTGCCAAATTTCAGGGAGACTTCCTCCGTGATCTCAATATTACTCTCTTTCTCATAGTCGAGAACCGCTTTTTTACATCCGGCATAAAGTAATTTCTTAATGTCCTCCATGCGCTTTACATTGCCGGCACCGATGACATCCACTTCCGCTTTGGCGCAGATTTCCTTGATGATGTCCAACGCTGCCTCATGCTCGGCGTCTCCTTCGGACATATCGAATACGATCAATTCATCTGCATTGTGCTCACAATAATAATCTGCCAGACGTACCGGGTCGGTATCCACGATGGTGGTATCCGTAAGATTTCTCACCGCATGCTCATGATATAAATAAATACAGGGAACAAATTTCTTGATGATCATAGTAATCCTCGCGTTTTCTATGCCTGCAGGGTACGGACCACAGGCACGTATTTTTTTACAGACTTCCTTTGGTACTTAATACATCCGTTACCTTCGGATTATAGGAAACGGCCTGATCCAGTGCTTTGGCAAATGCCTTGAATATTGCCTCGATCATGTGATGATTGTTACCGGAGGACAACATTTTGATATGTAGATTCATTCCGGCACTATAAGACACCGCATAGAAAAATTCCTTCACCAGCTCGGTATCCAACTCGCCTACCTTGGGCACTGTGAATTCACATTCAAAATTAAGATAAGGGCGACCACTTAAGTCAACGGCACACAAGGCAAGCACTTCATCCATGGGCAGGATAAAATAACCGTAACGGTTGATTCCTTTCTTATCTCCCACTGCCTTTTTGATGGCTTCGCCTAAGACGATACCGGTGTCCTCCACCGTATGGTGGCCATCCACCTGTAAGTCGCCCTTTACTTTACAGTCCAGATCAAAAAAGCCGTGTCTCGCAAAGCCATCCAGCATATGGTCAAAAAATCCGATGCCGGTAGACAGATCTGCTTTTCCGCTGCCATCCAGATTCAGGGTAATGGCAATATCGGTCTCTTTTGTTGTTCGGTTCACAGATGCTTTTCGTTCCATAGTATCTCCTAATCTTCAAATCTCACTTTAATACTGTTTGCGTGTGCGGTCAAGCCTTCGCTTTTTGCAAAGGTCTCGATCTGGTTATGTACTTTCTCCAGAGCCTGTCTGGAATAAGAAATGATACTGGTTTTCTTGATGAAATCATCTACATTTACCGGTGAGAAAAATCTTGCGGTACCGTTGGTAGGCAGGATGTGGTTCGGACCTGCAAAATAATCTCCTAAAGGCTCGGAAGCATACTCTCCTAAGAAAATGGCACCGGCGTTGCGGATACGTGTCATGGTGTCGAACGGATTCTTTGTAATGATCTCCAAGTGCTCAGAAGCAATGGCATTAGCCGCATCAATGGCATCTTCCATATTGTCAGCTAACAGAATGTAGCCGTAATTGTCCAAAGACTTCTGAATGATGGGAGCACGCTCTAAGACTTTGACAAAACCGTCTACTTCCTCGGATACCTTCTCGGCAAGCTCCTTGGAAGTTGTGATCAGAATAGCACTTGCAAGCTCGTCATGCTCTGCCTGGGACAACAGATCCGCCGCAACGTATCTGGGAGTGGCGGTCTCATCCGCCAATACTAGAATCTCACTGGGACCGGCAATGGAATCAATGCTGACATAGCCGTACACCGCTTTTTTGGCAAGTGCTACGAAGATGTTACCGGGGCCGGTGATCTTGTCTACCTTTGGAACAGACTCTGTGCCAAAAGCCATGGCAGCGATGGCCTGTGCTCCGCCAACCTTATAGATGGTATTCACACCGGCGATATCAGCAGCTACCAGAGTTCCGGGATTGACTTTACCGTCTTTTCCGGGAGGGGTGGTCATAATGATCTCATCTACACCGGCTACTTTCGCAGGGATCACATTCATCAATACACTGGAAGGATAAGCGGCTTTTCCACCGGGAACATAGACACCCGCCCTCTCAATGGCGGTGATCTTCATACCTAAGATAGTACCGTCGGGCTTGGCATCGAACCAGCTGTTACGAAGCTGCTTCTGGTGAAAAGCGCGGATGTTCTCTGCGGATTGACGGATCACATCGATCAGGTTTTCATCCATCTGCGTATAAGCCTCCGCAATCTCTTCTTTCGTGACGCGAATGTTTTCTGCGGTTAAAGTAAACTTATCGAACTGCAGGGTATAATCGAATAAAGCCTTGTCACCCTCAGCACGCACTCTGTCAATGATCTGATTCACGGTGCTCTCATACTGAGAGTAGTTATTCGGACTTCTCTTTAAGAGGTCGTTCAAAATACTCTGTTTTGATTCTTTATCCAATGCTACGATTCTCATAACGGTACTCTCCTAATCAATATGCTGTGATTTATCTGCTCTATTTTCTGATTAATCTGGTTACGACTGTATTTTTAACTGCTCGCGGATTGCCCCCACCAGTTTGCGGATACGGTCGGCTTCCATCTGCATACTTACCGGATTGACGATCATGCGGGCGGATAAAGGACATACCTCTTCCAAAACTTCCAAACCGTTTTCTTTTAAGGTGGAACCGGTCTCCACAATATCCACAATGACATCTGACAGCTCTACCAGAGGACCTAACTCTACAGAGCCATTTAACTTGATAATGTCTACTGTCTGATGCTTTTTATTGTAAAAATATTCTCTGGCGATATTAGGGTATTTGCTGGCTACCCGGATCCTCTCATGATGCTTTAAAAGTTCTCCTGCGGAAGCGGGACCGCAGACACACATACGGCATTTGCCAAAACCAAGATCCAGGACTTCATAAACATTACGATTTTCTTCCAAAATCGTATCTTTACCGACCACACCGATATCCGCAGCACCGTATTCGACATAAGTGGGAACATCGGGGCTTTTAGCCAGGAAAAAGCGCAATTTGTATTCTTCATTGATAAATATCAGTTTTCTGGTGTCTTTATCTTTCATTTCGTCGCAGGTAATACCGATCTGCTCGAAAAGTTCCAGTGTCTTTTTGGCAAGTCTGCCCTTTCCCAGCGCAAACGTAAGATATCTTTCTTCACTCATTACTGGTCTGCCTCCTCGTTCTCGGTGATTTCGGGGGAAAGTACGGTGGGAATGCCTTCTTTACGTAATTTTGCAGCCTCAGCAAGCTTTACCAGATAATCCGTCTCGTCTCCTGCCCGGTAATACATAATTTTGCCGGAAGCGGGAACATCAATAACTACTTTCTGACGAGATAAAGCCTCCAGCAGATCATCAATAACGATGACAAAACCGATGGCTGCCGTATCTTTACCAAACTTTCTAAGCAGGTTGTCATAACGACCGCCTTTTACCACGGCATCACCGATGCCATATGTATAAGCCTTAAAAACAACACCGGTATAATACTGATATTTGCTCAGCATTCCGAGATCGAAGGTAATATATTCCGCTACACCGTATTGCTCCAGGCGTTTTTTTAATTTCTCAAGTCTTGCGATCGCCTGTAAGGAACGATCATTTTTCACCAGTAATTTGGCATCCTCCAGAGATTCTATGTTTTCAAACATATCCGCCAGCTTTAATAAAATGCTGTGATAGGGTTCCGGAATCTGCTTCTGTTCCAGCAGTTCCTGCGCAGCGAAAAAATTCTTGCCGGAGATGCAGGAACGGAGTTCTTTTTCCGTATCTTCATCCAGACCTGCTTCTTCACAGAGGCCACGGAAATAGTCCACTTCTCCTATGGTTACCTGAAATCTTGTCAGTCCTGTGCTCTTCAGCGCTTCGATCACCATACTGATGACTTCCGCATCTGCTTCTACGGAAGGATCGCCGATGAGTTCCGCGCCCATCTGGGTCACTTCTTTTAATTTACCCTGCAGATTAGAAGTGTTAGTGAAGGTATTGCCGTTATAGCTGAAACGAAGAGGTAATTTTTCTTCCATAAAATACTTTGCAGCACAACGGGCAATAGACGGGGTAAAGTCCGGTCTCAGCACCAATGTATTTCCTTCTTTGTCGAAAAACTTATAAAGCTCCTTGCTGGGCGTGGTTCCGATCTCCTTGGAAAATACATCGAAAAATTCAATGGAGGGTGTCTGAATATCTTCATATCCAAAACAATGAATAGCATTCTGCAGCTTCTGCTCCACAGCCAGTTTCCTGGCATATTCTTTTCCGTAAATATCCCGGACACCTTCCGGGGTATGTAAAAGTCTGTTGTTCATAATAACATCCTCTGCTTTATATACTTTTATGGACTTTAGTATGCTAACATGCTACCATAGTAGCACGTAAAACTATTTGTAGTATACTAGGTGGATTCTCCGATGTCAAGAAATTTATTCTTCCCGATCTTCCAGATCTTTTTTCAAAATATCCAGATAGGGAACCAGAATTCCCTGATGCTTCGGAAGAATATATTCCGGATTTAATTCTTCGAACCGAAAGCTTTTCCGGCCGCCTTCCTGTGCTCTGTCCCAGAAAAACCGGAGCATTTCATAAGGCAGATAGTATAACAGGTCCTTATGACTGTAGAAAATCAGGAAAAAAGCAATGCCACCCTGTTTTTCAAACTGCCGCATAAATTCTACCTGGTGAGGATGAATATTCTGCAGGGAAAAAGTATCCACGGCACATTCCTTGGCATCAAAGCATACAGGGATTCCCTGCACGGCACCGATGTAGTCTACGGTACTCTTCTGTTCGAAAAAAGCCAGTGTGATCTGCCGGCTGTTTTTATCCATTTTGATGGGGGTAATAGGAGTAGGAATCTTCTGTATCAACGCCAGTCCGGCCTCCGCGTATTTTTCATTGGTACGGTTGACCATGTCTTCCAGTGTGGATCCCCGGAGTCCTCTCGTATTCCATGTTGCCATTTGTTAGGGTTCCTTTCTAACAGGCACTGTCAGGAGCCAGATTCAGAGCCTGTAAGATTTCTGCAAATTTATGGGGAAGTGGTGCGGTAAAAGTCTGTCCGCTTACTTTGGCAAGAGGTCCTTCTGCCTCTTTCGGAAAACAGATCCTTCCGGCATGCAGAAGCTGATGATGCAGAGAGTATTCCGACTGCATTCTCCTGTTTAATTTGTTGTCTCCGTATTTGGTATCTCCTAACAACGGATGCCCGGTGCCGGCCAGGTGGGCACGGATCTGGTGCGTCTTGCCGGTGACCAGTTCTACGGTTAACAGCGTGAAATCTCCTGCCACGGCATTTGGCATATAAATGGTACGGATATAGGAAGCCTCAGCGGGAGCCTCCGACGGATCAGCATAAACCTTTACGGTATTGGTACTTTCCTCTTTATATAGATAACCCTCCAGGGTACTCTCCTGTACGATTTTGCCCTTGCAGATTGTCTGATAATATTTTTTTACCGTACGATCCTTGATGATACGGCTGAGAGCCTGGGAACCGGATAACGTCTTACCACATAATACGATTCCGCTGGTATTGCGGTCCAGGCGGTTACAGACAGATGGATGAAAAGTGGCGAGATCGGCCTCAGTGATGGCATCCGTAGCCAGCAGATGTCCGATCAGCCATTCATTCAGGGATAGATCCTCCGGTTTCGCCTTCTGCGTCAGAACCCCGGCGGGTTTATTCAGCAACAGAATATCTTCATCCTCATAGAGAACACTGATATCCTTTAGGGAACGGTAAGCTTTACGGTAGTCAGAAGTGGTTTCTCTATTCTTGGTGCCGGACAGCGAGGCAAACGTTTCCTCCGAGAAAAAGCATTTTATCTCGTCTCCTTGGGCAAGAATTTCTTTTCCTTCTGCTTTTTTCCCATTCAATGTAATATTTTTTTTGCGTAACATCTTATATAAAAATCCGGTACCGGCGTTTGGAAATGATTTTTTCAGAAATTTGTCCAGACGTTGGCCAGCCTGATTTTTACCTATGGTGAGTTGCTGCATAAAAATCCCTCTTTTCAAAAGTATTTTACAGAGATACGCTTTTTAATGTCTGACAGATTCCGCCTGTCAGTTCCGGCTGTGCGGGAAGGTCTTTTAACTGTTCACATCTCTTCAGATACTTGTCAAGATCATGAAAAATTTTCACAGTGACTTCTCTGTAATTATCCTTTTTCAGGATATTCTGAATGTGTTTATAAAAAGCCTGTTCTGCGAACTTCGGATCGGACGTGTATCCGCAGAGAGTGTTGCCGCAGATAGTCATGTGATGAA
>ERZ1504230.242-NODE-242-length-19151-cov-3.916160_pt1 | contig 19151 bp, 17 predicted proteins | sample MGYA00572417_ERZ1504230 | MGnify/ENA primary metagenome ERZ1504230 (study PRJEB39906, sample SAMEA3182086) | gut metagenome | biome: human; feature: gut; material: Stool; isolation source: human stools | place: Canada | collected 2013-01-21 ...
TTTTCTCGTCGAACTCGGTGCGCCAGACGCAGTAGGTATCGTCGGTCTCGTCGAGGAAGACCTGGCCGTCCAGCCCGCGGAGCTTTGCGGGCGTATTGATGTCGAACACGAACAGGCCGCCGGGGGTCAGGGCGTCATAGACGCGGCGGAAGGTCTTCCGGCAGTCGGCGGGCTTCGTCACGTAGTTGAGGCTGTCGAGCGCGCAGATGACGGCGTCGACCGGCTCGGCCAGACGCAGGCGCTGCATGGGCTGACAGATGAAAAACGGGCGGTTTTCTGGCAGGGCCTGTGCCTTCTGCTCCGCCTCCGCCAGCATGTCGGAGGAAAGGTCCGCGCCGATGACCCGATACCCGCGCCTTGCCAGCAGCAAAGACAAAGAGCCCGTGCCGCAGGCCAGATCCAGAACCGAACGCGGCTGTACATGCTCCCGCGCGCACAGCCGCTCAAAAAAGGTCAGGGTCTTTTCGTATGGGATATCGTAGGTCAGTTCGTCGTAGCAGGCGGCAAGGGACTCGTATGCGCTCACGCCTGCGGCTCCTCCTGCTGCTTCTGCTCGTCTTCCTTCATGCGGTCAAAGATGATGCGGTAGGCGCCCATGCCGTAGTTGAGCGAGCGGTTGACGCGGCTGATGGTGGCGCTGGACGCGCCGGTCTTTTCCAGAATGTCGTTATAGATCAGGCCGTCGTTGAGGAGCTTGGCCAGCTCGAAGCGCTGCTCCATGGCCTTGAGCTCGGAAAACGTGCACAGGTCGGTAAAGAAATCGTAGCACTCCTCCACGGTCTGCAGCTTGAGGATGGCGCTGTAGAGCTCGCTGTCGGGGTCGGAACGCTTGTTACGGTTGTTCAAGATGTAAGATCTCCTTTTCTTATGGTAGGGCTCAGATAGATTGATAGTAACACTTTAGTGCTTGAAAGTAAAGCAGTAAAAAAGAAATTCGGCACTTTAGACGAAAAAAGCTGTCCGTTTTGAGTAGAAAAGACCGGAAGTGTGTTCACATCCGGCGAACACAGCCCGGGGCGCGCAAAAGGCCGGCGCAGGGGTCTGCGCCGGCCTGGTTTTTCGCAGCTTAATTGCGGTTGAAGATCTTGAAGATCTCGTCGATATCGTCGATATCCTCCTGCGCCTGGTTCTTGGAGGCCGTGGCCTTTTCCTGGGCGGCGGAGTAGGCGCCGATGGGCTTGGCGGGCGACTGCCGCTTCTCGGCAAAGCCGGTGGCGATGACGGTCACGCGCATCTCGTCCTGCAGCTCATCGTCGAACGCAGCGCCGAAGATGATGTTGGCGTCGGGATTGGCAGCTTCCATGACGATGTTGGCGGCCGTCTCGACGTCGTCGAGGCCGAGGTCGTGGGAACCGGCGATGTTGATGAGCACGCCGGTCGCGCCGTTGATGGAGGTCTCGAGCAGCGGGCTGGAGACGGCAGCCTGCGCGGCCTGCTCGGCCTTGTCGCGGCCGGTGGCGGAGCCGACGCCCATGTGGGCCTGGCCCGCGTTGCGCATGATGGCGGAAACGTCGGCAAAGTCGAGGTTGATGATGACATTCTCGCTGTAGCCGACGAGCTCGGAGATGGAGCTGACGGCCTGCTTCAGCACGTCGTCGGCGATGCCGAAGGCGTTGGCGAAGGTGATCTTCTGGTCGGTGACGAACTTCAGACGGTCGTTCGGGATGATGATCATGGAGTCGACCTTATCGGTGAGGTTGGCGATACCGGCCTCGGCCTGCTTCATGCGGTTGGCGCCTTCGAAGCGGAAGGGCTTCGTCACGACGGCGACGGTCAGGATGCCCGCGTCATGCGCGACCTGCGCGATGATGGGCGCTGCGCCGGTGCCGGTGCCGCCGCCCATGCCGGCGGTGATGAAGACCATATCGGTGCCCTCGAGCACCTGGGAGATGAGAGCCTTGGATTCCTCAGCGGATTTCTGGCCGATGTCGGGCTTGGAGCCTGCGCCCATGCCGCCGGTCAGCTTTTCGCCGATCTGGACCTTGTTCTTGCACTTGGACTTTTCAAGGTCCTGCTTATCCGTATTGACTGCGACAAATTCAACGCCCTTGACATCGGACGCGATCATGCGGTTGATAACATTGTTGCCGGCGCCGCCGACACCAATGACTTTGATCTTGACTACCTTATCTGCTGTATCTGCCATTTGTCTTCCTCCTGTATATCTCACAGCCCGTAAAAACTGCATCGTTTTGCATTATGTCGACTTTATTCTATCTCGAAAAAGGATGTGCGTCAATAGAATTTCCGGAAAAAATCAGCAAAAATGCGGATTATGTGGTCCGCGCGTCAGGCCGCGGGCTGGAAGGTCGCCTTTTTCTGCGCCGCCTGGGTCAGATCGATCGTCCCGGCCTGGTATTCGCTGAGCTGATCGAGGATGGAGCACAGGTAGCGGATCTTGTAGGCCAGCTCATCCGTGCCGCCGAGCTTGATCTCATAGCGGTCGTCATACCAGAGGGTGATGTCATATTCCTTTTCCATGTCGAGCGCGCGGATATGTTCAAGCAGCCCCGTGCCGTCGAGCTCGCTGAGCACATCGAGCGCGGCGGCGAGCGCCGTGGGCGTCGGGGAGGCCACGCTCTGGCCCATCGTGGGGCTCGAGAGCAGAAGGCCGTTGATATGCGGGTATTCGTTGAAGGCCGCGGGCTCGATGCGCTCGAGCGCCTTGCCGGAGGGGCCGATGAGCCAGCAGGTGTTGGTGTCGGTCATGACGGCGAAGGAGATGGTGCTCTCCCGCACCTGGATGATGATGCCGTCCGGCAGGCTGCGGGCGATGGAAACGTCCTCGACGTATGGAAGCGCGGCCTTGATGTTGCCGACGGCCAGCGCCTTATTGACGGTCAGGAGATTGTCGCCGGGCTGGATCTGCGAGGCCTCGACGATCTGCTCGGAAGAATAGACGGTGTTGCCCTGCACCTCGATGGTGCTGACCTTGAAAAAGATTGCAACGCCGAAGACGACCGCGGCCACGATGGCCAGCATGATCAGGAGCTTTCCGAGCGCGCCGCTGCGCACCCGCCGGGCCTTGCCCGCGGCGCGTGCTTCCTGATTCGTCCTGCTTTGCTTCGTGCGCATTTCAGATTCTCCTTTGGGAGGCTAGCATCAGTTGACGCTACAGAATGGAGAGATTATATCACACCTTTATGGGAATTTCCACTGTTTTGAGGCGAGCGCCGGCGCTTTGCAGCGCGGCTTCGAGATTATCATATCCCCGTTGGATGTGTTTTACTCCAAAAATGGTACTTTCCCCCTCGGCCTGCATGGCCCCGAGCACCAGCGCGGCCCCGCCGCGCAGATCCCCGGCGTGCAGGCGCGCCGCGTGCAGCGGCTCCGCGCCCTGCAGACGGACGGTCCGGCCGTCCTGGCTGAGCTTTGCGCCGAGCTTCTGCAGCTCCTGCACATAGAGAAAGCGGTTTTCAAAAATGGTCTCGGTGAAGGAGGTCTTCCCCTGCGCGCCGAGCTGCGCGGCGAGCAGGACCGGCATTGCGTCGGTCGGAAAGCCGGGATAGGGCCGGGCCGTCACCGGGCGGCAGGCCGTCAGAGGCCCCTGCCGATGGATGGCGATCGTGTCATAGCCGCAGCGGATGCGGCAGCCGCACTGCCCGAGCGCTTCGATCACGCCCGCGCAGGACGCCGGTGCGGCGCGGCGGAGCGTGAGCGCGCCGCCGCAGGCGGCGCAGGCGCAGAGATAGGTCGCAGTCTCGATGCGGTCCGGGAGGATGGTGTAGGTCGCGCCGTGCAGCGGGTATCCGCCCTCGATCTCGATCGTTGGGGTCCCGGCGCCGCGGAGATCTGCGCCGCAGGCGCAGAGGAACGCGCCGAGGTCGGCGATCTCGGGCTCGCAGGCGGCGTTTTCGATCGTGGTGCAGCCGTCTGCGCCAAGGGCAGCCAGCATGGCGTTTTCCGTCGCGCCGACGCTGGGGCCGGGCAGGCGGAGGCGCGCGCCGTGCAGCCGGTCCGCCCGGCAGCGGACAGTCCCGCCTTCTTCTTCGGCGGACGCGCCGAGAGCGCGGAATGCCTGCAGGTGATAGTCGATGGGGCGCGCGCCGATGGGGCAGCCGCCCGGAAGCGTCAGCGCGGCCGCCCCGGTCCGGGCCAGGAGCGCGCCGAGAAAGAGGCTCGAGGCGCGCATGGAGCCTGCGAGCGCCGGTGGGACGGCGTTTTCCGCAAAGCCGCGCGGATCTATGGAAAGGGTCGAGCCGCTGCGCTCGCAGCTGCAGCCGAGATGGCGCAGGATCTGCAGCGTGTGGGTCACGTCGAGGATATCGGGGCAGTTATGCAGGACGCAGGGCGTCCTGCATAGCAGCGTCGCGGCCAGGATGGGCAGGACGCTGTTTTTCGCACCGTGGACCGTCAGCTCGCCGCAGAGCGGCGGCGACTTGGAAACGAGCAGCGCTGCTGGCATGGGCATTCTCCTTCATACCTTGGATTTTGCCCATCCTATGCGCGCCGGAGGCGCTTCGTGTCAGCCCCGGGCGAGCTCGATCGCGGTCTGGTAGATGCGCTCGGCCGCGTCGACCACGGCCATGCCGCGGGCGGCGGTGCGCATGCCGCCGGTCCGCTCGGGATCCGAGAGGATCGCCTTTGCGGTCTCGTAGAGGCTTCTGCCGTCGCAGTCCGCTTCGCGGACGACGGCGGCCGCGCCCGCGTCTTCGAGCACGCGGGCGTTCTTTTCCTGATGGTTGCCGGTCACGTTCGGGCTCGGCACCATGATGCAGGGCGTGCCGCTGGCGCAGACCTCGGCAATGGTCGCCGCGCCTGCGCGGCAGATGATGAGGTCCGCCGCGGCGAGCACCTGCGGCATGTCATAGATATATTCCCGCATGTCCAGCGCCGGGTGCGCGGCAAGGTCGACGCCCTGCTCTTTGACGTAGTCCGGCATCCAGCGCCAGCCGAAGGAGCCGGTGGCGTGGATGTGATGGAAGGGCGTACCGTCTTCGCATTCGCAGCGCATGAACTGCGCGATCTTCTTGTTCATCTCCCGCGCGCCGAGGCTGCCCCAGCACGAGACGATCAAGGGCTCGTCGCCGAGGCCGAGTGCCTGCCGGGCCTGCTGGCGTTTGGCGTAGAGGAATTCCTCCCGCACGGGCGTGCCGGTCAGGAGGACCTTTTCGGGGTCGGGATAGTGCTGGCGGCTGGCGTCGAAGGAGACCATGATGCGGCTGGCCGTGCGCGCGACGAGCTTCGTGGTGAGGCCCGGGACGGCGTTCGACTCATGCACGCAGGTGGGGATGCCGAGCTTCGCGCCCATCTTGAGCGCGGGGAAGCTGGCGTAGCCGCCGGTGCCGACGATGACGTCGGGCCGGAAGTCCTTCAGGATGCGCTTCGTTTTGGCGAACGTCGCGGACATGCGCTGCACGGTCACGAGATTGTGCCAGATGGCGGCGGGGGTCAGCTTTCGCTGGTAGTTGGAGATCTGCACGGTCTGCAGCTCGAAGCCCTCGCGCGGGACGAGCTTGTTTTCCATGCCGTCCTCCGCGCCGATGAAGAGGATCCTGCAGTCCGGCTGGCGCTCGCGGAACATGCGGGCGACCGCGATGGCGGGATAGATATGTCCGCCGGTGCCGCCGCAGGTAAAGACGATGTTCATAGGCTCTCCCCTTTTGCTTTACAGGAGTTTATTGTCGTTCTGCCGGGACACGGCCAGGACGATACCGGCCTCAAACAGCTGCATGAGCAGCGCCGTGCCGCCATAGGAGAAGAACGGGAGCGAAATGCCGGTGGCCGGGAGGAAATTCGTGACGACGCCGATGTTGAGGAAGGTCTGCAGCGCAAAATGCGTGGAGATCCCCGCGGCGAGCAGCGCGCCGAAGCGGTCACGCGCGTGCATGGCGATATAATAGCCGCGCACGATGAGAAGAATAAAGAGCAGGATCACGACGACCGCGCCGACAAAGCCCAGCTCCTCGCAGAGGATGGGGAAAATATAGTCGTTGTGCTCCTCGGGCAGGTACAGATATTTCTGGCGGCTCTTGCCGAGGCCGAGGCCCATGAGGCCGCCGGAGCCGATGGCGTAGAGCGACTGAAGGATCTGATAGCCGTTGTCCGTGGGGTCGGAGGCCGGGTCACGCCAGGCGGTGATGCGGCTGCCGGCATAGCCCTGCGTTTTGAGATAGATGAAGGCGAACAGGCCGACGGCGATGCCGCCGAGGGCGAACCATTTGAGCTGCACACCGCCGAGGAACAGCATGGCGGCCGCGAGGAGCAGCATGATGAGGATGCAGGAGAAATGACGCTCGAGCGCGACCAGGCCGCACAGGACGACCATGATGACGACGAACGGCAGGATGCCGTAGCGGAAGGTCCGCATTTTGTCGCGGTAGGTGGAGATGAGGGCGGAGAAGGTCATGATGATGGCGATCTTCGCCAGCTCGGAGGGCTGGAAGCGGATGCCCGCGACCTCGATCCAGCGCTTGGCGCCGTTGGCCGTGGAGCCGATGATCGGCACGAGCATGAGGAAAAACACCGAGACCAGCAGGATGATGAACGAGGCGCTGCGCCAGAGCTGATAGTTGAGCCGGCTGACAAAGAGCATGCCGGCGATCCCGGCGACGGCGAAGATGGCCTGGCGGGCAAAATAGTAGGTCGAGTTGCCGGTCAGGTAGTACGCGCGGGCGTAGGAGGCCGAGAAGACCATGATCACGCCGATGAGCACGAGCAGAACCGTCAGCGCCAGAAACGGCAGATCCAGCAGTCCGCGCTCGTCAAGCAGGACTTTATCCTTTGTTTTTTCCGGCTGCGGCAGCTGCTCCGGTCCTCCGCCCTGCGGGAGATCATACAGCTGCGTGACGCCGTCCTGACGGCTTGCCATAGGGGGTCGCTCCTTTCCGGGAAAACCGGGATCAATACCGGTTCATAACGCCAAGATAGGCCAGTACGCACATGACGAGGGTGATGGCGGTGAAGACGAAAACGATCTTCTCCTCTTTCCAGCCGCACAGCTCGAAGTGGTGGTGGATGGGGGTCATTTTGAAGATGCGCTTGCCGTGGGTCAGCTTGAAATACGTGACCTGGAGGATGACGGAGAGCGTCTCGCAGATGTAGATGATGCCGACCAGGATGAGGATCAGCGGCATATCGAGCGCGAATGCCATGCCGCAGACCATGCCGCCGAGGAACAGCGAGCCGGTGTCACCCATGAAGACCTTGGCCGGATGGAAGTTGTAGCAGAGGAAGGCTGCGAGGCCGCCCGCGACCGTCGCGGGGAGCAGGGCCAGCGTCGTGCGGCCGTAGATATAGGCCGTCGCGGCGAAGAAGACCATGACCGGGATGGTCACGCTGCTGGACAGGCCGTCGACGCCGTCGGTGAGGTTCACGGCGTTGACGCAGCCGACGATGACGAAGGCAGCAAAGATCATATAGACCGCCGTCGGGATCTCGAGATCGAGGTTCCAGAACGGGATATAGAGGTCGCAGCTGAGGTCGCCGCTCTTTTTGAGCACGAACAGGAAAATGACGGCCACAACGAGCTGCAGCAGGAACTTCTGGCTGGCGGTGAGGCCGAGATTGCGCTTGAGCTTGACCTTGACGAAGTCGTCGGCGAAGCCGACCAGACCATAGCACAGGGCAAGGCCCAGGACGTACAGGTGCGTATAGTCGCCGTTTTCCACCATGCTCTTCCAGCCGAAGCCGACCGTGCAGAGGAGGATGGCGGCGATGAACATGATGCCGCCCATGGTCGGCGTACCGGCCTTGGAATTGTGCCACTGCGGGCCGACCTCACGGATGGACTGGCCCGCGTGCAGTGCGCGCAGCATGGGGATAACGAAACGGCCGAACGCAAGCGTCAGCAAAAACGAGACCAGCGTCGCGCCGAGAACAATAAAAAACATTGCATCCATTCTGGATCCCTCCGAGACTCTCTCTTGTAAACTACAGGCCGTGCAGTTACGACTCTTCTTCCTTCAAAAACAGCGACAGGGCCTTTTCCATCCGCATGCCGCGGCTGCCCTTGAACAAGATCACGTCGCCGGGCCGGGCACGCATCTTGAGCATGTGCGCCAGGTCCTCGTGCGTGTCGAAATGCTCGACGAATTTCTGCTTCATGCCGCCGGTGATCGCGCCGGAGACCATGCGCTCGGAATTCGTGCCGTAGGTGTAGAGCATGTCGACCTTCGCCGCGGCGATGCGGCCGATGCGGTAATGCTCCGCAGCCGAGCGGTTGCCGAGCTCGAGCATATCGCCGAGGACGGCGATGCAGCGGCCCTTGGCCCGCGCGCGGAAACCGGCGAGGATATCGAGCGCGGCCTCGGTCGACTCGGGACCGGCGTTGTAGCAGTCCTCGATGATGGTGAATCCGTCGCGCTCGTAGATCTTCTGGCGCATGCCGGTATTCTGGAAGCCGGAGATCTGCGCCTGGATGGTCTCGGGCGGGATCTTGAGCAGGAGCGCGGCCGTGACGGCGGCCAGCGCGTTATAGACTGTGTGGCGGCCCAGCACGGGGACAAACAGCTCAAAGCGGTGGCCGAAGCCGCTGACGACAAAGCGCATGCCGTCTTCAAGCTCCTGAATGTCCGTGGCGAGCACGTCGCAGGTGTGATTTTCGATGCCGAAGTAGTATTTTTTGTGGCCGCCGTCCGCACGGACGTTCCACAGCAGGGGCTCGTCACCGTTGAAGACGCCGACGCCGTTTTTCGGCACGCCGCGGAATATCTCGAGCTTGGCCTGCAGGATGCCCTCGCGGGAGCCCAGGTGCTCGATGTGCATGGTGCCGATGTTGGTGATGATGGCGATATCCGGCCGCGCGATGGAGGTCAGGTAGGCCATCTCGCCGAAGTGGTTCATGCCCATTTCGAGCACGGCGACCTCGGTGTCGTCCGGCATGTCGAGAATGGTCATGGGAAGGCCGAGGTTATTGTTGTGGTTGCCCTCGGTGCGGGCGGTATGGAAGCTGCGCGCGAGCAGGCAGGCCGTCATTTCCTTGGTCGTCGTCTTGCCGACGCTGCCGGTGATGCCGATGACGGTGATGCCGGCGTGCTCACGGTAGGCTGCCGCCAGATCACCGTAGGCGCGGATGGTGTCGGCGACGAGGATGGTGGGGATCGGCGCTTCCACGGGTCTTGCGACCAGCGCGGCCTTCGCGCCGAGGCTCGCGGCCATGGCGACAAAGTCATGGCCGTCGGCCTTCTCGCCCTTGATGGCGACAAAGAGGTCGCCGGGCCGGACTCGGCGGGAGTCGGACTGGACGCCGGTGACGGTAACGGTCTCTGCCTCCGGTGCGACAGTCCCGTGGCAGGCCTCTGCGATTTTCCTGAGTGTCAGTTCTTTCATCTTTCCCTCTCCAGATACGCACGGACGACCTCGCGCTCGTCCAGATGGCGTTTTTCGTGTCCGATCTCCTGATAGGTCTCGTGGCCCTTGCCGCAGAGGACGATGATATCGTCCTTCCGGGCCAGATCCATGGCTCGGAAGATGGCGGCCTCGCGGGTCTCGATGACTTCGTAGGGCGTCTCGGCTTCCTGCATCCCGGCCAGGATCTGCCGGAGGATCTTATAGGGGTCTTCTGTGCGGGGATTATCCGAGGTGACGATGCTGAGGTCGGCGAGCTGCGCCGCGATTCTGCCCATGACGGGGCGCTTGAACGGGTCGCGGTCGCCGCCGCAGCCGAAGACCGCGATCACGCGGCCGCGGCAGAAGCCGCGCACGGCTTTTAAGATATTTTCGAGGCTGTCCGGGGTGTGGGAGTAGTCGATGAGGACGGTATAGTCCTTTCCCGGCGTGGGGACGACCTCTACCCTGCCCTTGACGCTCTGCGCGGTCCGCAGAGCGTCGGCGATGGCGGGCAGCGGGATCTCCAGCGCGAGCGCCGCGCCGATGACGCCGAGGGCGTTATAAACGCTGAAGATGCCGGGGATGCCGAGCGTGACCGGCTGCGTCTGCCCGTCGTATTCCGCGTCAAACTCCACGCGGTCAGACAGCAGCTGCGGCTGCTCCGCGCGAAGGCTTGCCGGCTGCTGCGCAGAGTAGGTCAGGCAGCGGCAGGAGGCCTGCGCCAGGATGCGGCCGGCGTAGGCATCGTCCACATTGACGACGCCGGTCCGGCAGCGGGTAAAGAGCATGGCCTTGGCGTCGCAGTAGGCGTCCATGGTCTTGTGGAAGTCGAGGTGGTCCTCGGTGAGGTTCGTGAACACGCCGACGCGGAAGGCGATCTGGTCCGCGCGGTGCAGGACCAGCGCGTGGGACGAGACCTCCATGATGACGTGCGTGCAGCCCGCGGCCTTCATCTCGGCGAACAGCTTCTGCAGCTCGAAGGATTCGGGCGTCGTGCGCTCGGTGTGCAGGATCTCATCGCCGATCATATTCTGGATGGTGCCGATGAGGCCGACCTTCGCGCCGAGGGTCTTTTCGAGCACGTGCTTGAGCAGGTACGTGCTCGTGGTCTTGCCGTTCGTGCCGGTGATGCCGATCATGCACATGCTGTCCGACGGATGGCCGAACCAGTTCGCGCCGAGCGCGGCCAGCGCCGCGCGCGCGTCGGGGACCAGCACATAGGCAATGTCCGTTTCCGGCTTTTTTTCGCAGACGACGCAGACCGCGCCGTTTTCCATGGCTTTGGGGATATACCTGTGGCCGTCGGTCTGGAAGCCGGAGATCGCGACGAACAGATCGCCGGACGTGGCCTGCCGGGAATCGTACTGGACGCCGGTGATGTCCAGATCTTCGTCCGCGTGCAGCTCCAGCACGTCAAGGCCGTGCAGCAGTTCTTTGAGTTTCATAGTGTCCTCCTTAGTCGGATGCGCCCGTGGAAGAGAATTCTACCGTAATTGTAGTACCTCTGTCAACCTCTGTGCCGGGATCGATATCCTGATAGGCTGCGAGGACATAGACGTCGGTGCGGTCCGTGCCCTTGGCCTGGACGTAGAGGCCCGCATTCGAGGCCAGGTAGTTGACGTCCGCGACGGAGCAGCCGATGAAATCCGGGACCTCGACGCGCGTCGCCTGCTTCTCCGCGCCCATGTAGAGGATGATCTGCGAATTGCCGGGCACCTGGCTGCCCGCGACGGGAAGCTGGTCGGTCACGACGGAGCCGGTGCCGACCACGCGGTAGGTGATGGTCTTCTCGGCGAGCAGCTCGCCCGCCTCTGTCTCGTCCATGCCGATGACGTCGGGGACGGTGAAGTTGACGCCGCGGATATCCTCAGAGCCGTAGTCCGGCTCGACGCCGAGGTACGGGAGGATGTCGAGGAAGATATCGCGCACGGTCGGCGCAGCCATCAGGCCGCCGGAGATGTACATGCCGTGGACGGTGTATTTTTCGCTGTTTTCCGAATAGGCCGGGGTATCGAGCGCGACAAGGACGACGTATTTCGGGTCGTCGATCGGCGCAACGCCGACGAAGGAGACGATCTTGTCCTTGACCTGCTGGCCGTTCTCGTCGTATTCGTCGAGCTTTTCGGACGTGCCGGTCTTGCCGCCGACGCGGTAGCCGGGCGTCCGGGCCGCGGAGGCCGTGCCCTCGGTGACGACCTGCTCCATGAGCGTGCGCATCGTCTCGGAGGTCTGCTGGCTGATGACCTGCCGCAGGACGGTCTTTTCGTTTTTCTCTACGGTATTGCCGTCCGCGTCCACGACCTCGCTCACGATATAGGGCTCGAGCACGTAGCCGCCGTTGACGATCGCGGCCACGGCGCGCACGAGCTGCATGGGCGTGATGCGGAAGCTCTGGCCGAAGGAGGAGGTGATGAGGTAGGACGTGCCGTAGTTTGCCGGGTCGTTGAGGTATTTGCGCTCGTAGAACAGGCCGCTGGCCTCGCCGGGCAGGTCGACACCGGTCTTTTCCATGACGCCGAAGCTCTTGAGATAATCGTAGAACGTGTCGCCGCCCATGCGCAGGCCGATGTGGCCGAAGGCGATGTTGCAGGAGTTGCCGAGGGCCTGGGCGGTCGTCTGCGCGCCGTGACCGGCGGATTTCCAGCAGTTCAGGATCTGCTCACGGCCGGTGAACTTTTCCTGGCCGCCGCAGTAGAACGAGTCGTTCAGCGTGACGGCGCCGGAATCGAGCGCGGAGGCCAGCGTGATGAGCTTGAAGGTCGAGCCAGGCTCATAGCCGTCGGACACGCAGCGGTTGCGCCACTGCGCCATACGGGCCGCCGCGACGTCCTGCTTGTAGGTCTCGATCGCGGCCTCATAGGCTGCGGAGGCCTCGGGCAGGGCAAGGGCCGCCGCCCGCTCGTTTTCGAGCAGAAGGGCGGTCGTGTCGTCGTAGATCTCCAGATAGTTGTTGGGGTCGTAGGAGCCGAGCGTGGCCATGGCCTTGATCTCGCCCGTGTTCACATCCATGACGATGCAGAACGCGCCGTTTTTGATGTCGTACTTATCGATGGCGTTCTGCAGGTTCTTCTCGACATAGGCCTGGACGGTCGAGTCGATGGTGGTGATGAGGCTGCTGCCGTCGGACGCGTCGTAGTACTTCTCATATGTATAGAGCATCTCGGAGCCGTAGTTGCCCTTGGAGGTGACGACCTTGCCGGCGGTGCCGGAGAGTTCTTCGTTGTAGTAGGCCTCGAGACCCTCAGAGCCGTTGTTGTCGCTCGAGACGAAGCCGAGCGCCTGCGCGGCGAGGGAGGAATTGGGATAATAGCGCTTGAGATCCGTCTCGAGATACACGCCGGTGATGCTGTTTTCGCTGATGAAGGCGCGGACCTCGTCGGCCAGCTCCTCGGAAATTTTGCGCTTGATGACCTTATAGCGGTACTGCTTGTCGGCGGCCTGCTCATAGACGAAGCTGGGCTCGACGTCGAGGATCTCGCCGAGGCCGCGGGCGATCTGGTCGAGCAGGTTGCTGTTTTCCGGCTGCTTCATCTGCTCGGCGATCTCGTTGGGGTCGATGAAGACCGTCTCGACCGTCGACGACGAGGCCAGCACGTTCATATTTGCGTCGTAGATCACGCCGCGCGTGGCGGTGAGGTTCGTCGAGCGCGTCTGGTTTTTGATGGCCTTCTCGTTGTAATAGTCATGCTCGGTGATCATGAGATGGTAGAGCGTGCCGATGAGCGGAACAAACGCAACGATGCCGCACAGGACCATCAGGACCAGCGTGCGGCGGAGGATGGTGCGGTTTGCCCGCTGGTTCTGCTCCCTGTTTGCCTGCTTCTGCTCCTTGGTGCGCGGCAGGCGGATGATTTTTCTTGCCATGAAACTGCCTTTCTGCTTAAAAAAGGGGCGGTCTGCAAAGACCGCCCCTGTTCGGCCGGATTTCCAACTGGGAGGTTCTGTCCAAGCTTATGCTGCTGTGGGAGTCAAATATGCGGTTTAGGCTGTGGGGTGGAGATACTCGATGAGGCCGAAGATGCTCTGCTGCATGGCGTCGAGGATCTCGCCGAAGACGCTGGTGCGCTGCTGGGTATAGATCTCCGCCTGGTCGGTGCCGGAAAAGCTCACGTAGACGATCTGCTCCGGCTGGCATTTGGTCAGGCCAATCTCAGCCGCGTGCGCCTCGGCCGCGGCAAGGTCGATCTTGGCGTCATATTTGCTCTGCAGCATCAGCTGCTGCTCCTTGAGGTTGGCGAGCTGGTTTTCGAGCTTCGAGACGCTGCTGCTGGCTTCAAACAGCTGCACGTAGCCGAAGATCACGAGGATCATCAGACAGGCGACGGTCAGCATGCCGACGAGCGTGAAGGGCGCGATGGCCGTGCGGGACTTGACGCGGCGATAGGGCTGCTCGCGGACCTGCTCCTCGGGGAGCTCATATTGCCGGGACCGCTCATAGGCCCGGCCGTCTTCGTACTGTCGGGCGGCCTGATCGTTCCAGGCGTAGACGTCGTAGGCTGCGGCGCCGTTGTCTCTATAGAATTTTCTATTGGACTGCGCCATGGCAGCGGACTCCTTTCAGACTCACACGCGCTCTGCGACGCGGAGCTTTGCGCTGCGCGAACGGGGGTTTTCCTCGACCTCCTCGCGCGTGGCGATGATGGGTTTTTTCGTCAGGATCCGGATCTTCGGCTTGCGGCCGCAGACACAGACCGGGAACGACGGCGGGCAGGTACAGCCCTTGGCCGCGTCCTGGAAGACATTTTTGACGATGCGGTCTTCGAGCGAATGGAAGGTGATGACGGCGAGACGGCCGCCGGGCTTCAGATGGTCGATCGCGGCCTCCATGCCCTGGCGGACAGCGCCGAGCTCATCGTTGACGGCGATGCGGATGGCCTGGAAGCTGCGCTTGGCCGGATGCTGCTTTTCCCGGAGGGCGCTGGCCGGCATGGCCGAGCGGATGATATCGACGAGCTCGAGCGTCGTCTCGATGGGACGGTCGGTCCGCACGCGCTCGATGGCGGCGGCGATCTGCGGGGCGTAGCGCTCCTCGCCGTATTCGTAGAGGATGGATTTGAGTTCTTCGCGCGGCCAGTTGTTGACGATCTCATAGGCGGTCAGCGACTGCTCGCGGTCCATGCGCATGTCGAGCGGCGCGTCGGCCATGTAGGAAAAGCCGCGCTCCGCGTCGTCGAGCTGCGGAGATGAAACGCCCAGATCGAACAGCATCCCGTCGATCCGGTCGAGGCCAAGCGCGGTGAGGATCGCGCCGACGTTTTCAAAATTATCGTGTACCAGCGTCACTTTTTTCGCGTGCCGGTACAGCCGCTTCTTTGCGGCCTCCAGCGCGACCAGATCACGGTCGACGCCGATGAGCCTGCCGGTGGTGAGGTTCCGGCAGATCTGTAGCGAGTGGCCCGCGCCGCCCAGCGTCCCGTCGAGGTAGATCCCGTCGGGTTTGATCGCCAGCGCGTCGATGCACTCGTTCAAAAGCACCGATTGATGTGCAAACTCCATCAGAAGCCCAGTTCCTCCATGACAGCCGCCAGATTCTCCGGGGTCAGCGTCTGACGCTCCAGCTCGTCATATGCCGCGCTGTCCCAGATCTCCGCGTGGCCGCCCTGGCCGATGAAGGTGACTTCATTGGAAAGGCCCGCGTACTGGCGCAGCTCCGCCGGGATCAGGAAGCGGCCCTGCTTATCGGGCTCGCATTTGGCGGCATTGGCAAACAGGAAACGCATCTTCCGCGCCTGAACGATCGGCAGCGCGTTGTATTTATCGAGAATCGCCTGCCAGCCGGACTCCGTATAGACGGAGAGGCAGTGGTCCAGGCCCAGTGTCACATAGAAGGTGTTGCCAAGTTCCTCGCGCAGCTTGGACGGCACGAACAGACGTCCCTTTTCGTCGACAGTGTGCTTGTACTTCCCGAACATCCCTTCGCGCCTCCTTTCGCTCCACTTTACTGAAATTTTGCTCCACTTCGCTCCACTTCAGTAATATAATACGTTCTGTTTACATAAATTGCAACCCTTTTTTGAAAAAATTTTTCGGGGAATGTCTGCCATTTTTCGTGAAAAACCGTCAAATTCCGAATTTTTGAACGTTTGTTTTAAAATCAGGCCGATCCCGCTTCCACCACGGCGGTCCCCTGCTCCCAGCGCACGTGCAGCGCGCGCACGGACGGGTCGCGCAGCAGAAGCTCGGCTGCCGGGCCCTCCACGAGGGTCTGGAGCCTGCGGCGCAGGCTTCTGGCCCCGCCGGGGTCGTGCGCGCAGAGCGTGCCGAGGCGATCCGGCAGGTCCGGCGCGGCGGTCAGCGTGACGTTCTGCTTCTGCAGGCGTTCGGCAAGCTGGCGCAGCTGCAGGCGGGCGATCGCGCCGAGATCCGCCGCGGTGAGCGGCCGGAAGGTCGTCACGCAGTCGATGCGGCCGAGAAATTCCGGCGAGAACGCCTCGCGCAGGACGGTCTGCGCGCGCACATCCTCGCAGTCCGGCGTGAAGCCGAGGCCGGGTTTGCCGGTCTGCGTGCCGGTCAGGTTCGAGGTCATGACGACGATGGCGTTTTTGAAGCTGACCGTGCGGCCGAGGCTGTCGGTCAGGATGCCGTCGCCGAGCAGCTGCAGCAGGATGCCTGTCACGTCGCGGTGGGCCTTTTCCAGCTCATCAAAGAGCAGGACGCAGTAGGGGCGGCGGCGGACCTTCTCCGTGAGTGTGCCGCCCGCATCGTAGCCGACGTAGCCCGGCGGCGCGCCGAGCAGGCGCGAGACGCTCGACGGTTCCATATACTCCGACATATCCACCCGGATGAGCGCGTCCGGGCTGCCGTAGACGACCTGCGCGAGCTGTTTACATAATTCCGTCTTCCCGACGCCCGTCGGGCCGATCAGCAAAAAGGACGCGGCGGGGCGCGCAGCGTCGGCCAGACCGGTCCGGCCGCGCAGCACGGCCGTGCAGACGGCGTCGACGGCGGCCTGCTGGCCGATGACGCGCGCCGAGAGCGTCTCGCGCAGCGATAACAGCCGCTCGCGGTCCGACTGGCGCAGGCGTCCGACGGGGATGCCGGTGCGTTCGGCGACGACGGCGGCGATATCCTGCTTCGTCAGGCTCACGGTGTGCTGCGCGCGGCGGGCAGCCAGCTGGCCGCGCACGAGCGTGCGCAGCTCGTCGCGCAGGGCGGCGGCTTTTTCGTACTGGGCGTCCGACACGGCCTGCTCGAGCTGCTGCTCGAGCCGCTGGCGGCGCTCGGTATCCTCGGGCGGCTCCGACCCTCCGAGCCAGACGTGGGCCGCGCCCTCGTCGGTCGGTCAGGTAACGGGTGGAGAAGTCGACGGCGGCCTCGATGGCCTCCTGCGTGATGCGGATGCGGTGGTGGGCCTCGAGGCCGGGGCGCAGAGCCTGCAGCATCCGGCAGGCGGTCTCGCGGTCCGGCTCGCGGACCGTCACGGGACGGAAGCGCCGCTCGAGCGCGGCGTCCTTCTCGATAAATTTGCGGTATTCCTCCAGCGTCGTCGCGCCGATCATCTGCAGCTCTCCCCTGCCGAGCGCGGGCTTGAGCAGGTTCGCCGCGTCGATCGCGCCCTCGGCGCTGCCCGCGCCGACGATGGTGTGCATCTCGTCGACGAAGAGGATGACGTTGCCGCAGCGGCGGATCTCCTGCAGGATGTCGCGCACGCGCTCTTCAAATTCGCCGCGGTATTTTGTCCCGGCGAGCAGGTTCGCCATGTTGAGGCAGTAGAGCTTTTTGCCGCGCAGCGCCTGCGGCACGTCGCCGCAGGCCAGCCGCTGGGCCAGCGCCTCGACGACGGCGGTCTTGCCGACGCCGGGCTCGCCGATGAGGGCGGGGTTGTTTTTGCCGCGGCGGCTGAGCACCTGCATGAGCTGCGCGAGCTCCGCTTCACGGCCGACGACCGGGTCCGTCTGGGCGGCGCGGTCGAGCATGTTTTCACAGTAGAGTTCCAAAAGCTTCAATTCCGATTGTCCTCCCGCCGCCCGCGCGGCATTCTGGATGCGCAGGCGGTCATACGTTTCTGAAAAGACGCAGTTGAGGTCCACGCCGAGCGTCAGCAGCACGCGGGCGGCCGCGTAGCCCTCATCCCGCGTCAGCGCCAGCAGCAGATGCTCCGGTTGACACAGAGCTGCGCCGAGGCGCGCGGCCTCCCGCCGGGCGGCGTCGAGCGCGCGGGACGCTGCGCCGGACAATCCCGGTCGGCCCGAACGCCGGGCCGGGCGCGGCTGCGTCAGCAGCATGCAGCGCAGGAGCCTGCCCTCCGCCCCCTGGCAGATGAGGATCTTCCCGGCGGAGGAGATCTTCTCCTGCGCCAGGGCGAGCAGCAGATGTTCCGTGCCGGTCACGCCGCTGCCAAGCTCCCGCGCGGCGGATTCCGCGCGGACGAGCACGCAGCTGAGGGCCGCAGAATAGCCCGGTTTTCTCAATAAAACCGCCTCCTTTGCCTGAAGTCTCGACGCGCAGGCGGCGGTTTATACGACGCAGGCGAAAAAAAGCGGACGGTTCGATTTATTTACACATTTTTCATTGCATTTTCGGGAAAGTATGATAGAATGAAGCTACCTTGAAAATGGAGGTGCTTTCAAATGGCACATGTGATCAATGACAACTGTGTAATGTGCGGCACTTGCGCTGACGTCTGTCCTATCGGCTGCATCAGCGAGGGCGACGGCAAGTACGTCATCGACGCCGATCAGTGCGTGGACTGCGGTACCTGCGCTGCGGAATGCCCCAACGACGCGATCTCTGAGGGTTAAGCACATAAACACAAGGGGGGGCTGCACGCAGCACCCCCTGTCTTTTTGATTGGAGCCCATATGGAAGAGGTTTTATTCGGCCGCATCCGCATGACGATCCCAGACGCGCAGTTCCGCGTCAGCACCGACTCGATGGTGCTGGCGGATTTCTGCCGGGATGCCGGCGGGCGCGGGCTGGATCTTGGCTGCGGCTGCGGGACGCTGGGGCTTCTGCTGCTGGGAAGCGGCGCGGCCGGAAGTGTCTGCGGCATCGAGATCCAGCCGGAGGCGGCGCGGCAGGCGGAGGAAAACGCGCGGCGGAACGGTCTTGCAGCCCGGTTTTCGGTCGTCTGCGGAGATCTTCGGCAGGCGCACGCGCAGATCCCGGCCGGGAGCTTTGATTTTGCCGTCTCCAATCCGCCGTATTATCCGCCGGGCAGCGGGCGGCTGCGGAAGGAAGACAGCCTTTCGCTCGCGCGCAGTGAGCTCTGCTGCCCGCTCGACGCGCTGTGCGCCGCAGCGGCGCGGGCGCTGCGCTGGGGCGGGCGGCTGTATCTGGTCCACAAGCCGGAGCGGCTGGCCGACCTGATGGTCTTTCTGCGCGCGGCGCGGCTGGAGCCGAAGCGGCTCCGATTCGTCCGCCACAGCGCGGCAAGCGCCGTCAGCCTCGTGCTGCTCGAGGCGCGGCTCGGCGGAAAGCCGGGGCTGCAGATCGAGCCGGAGCTGGTCCTTTACGGGCCGGACGGCAGCGAGTCTGCCGCGTGCAGACGCATTTACCACCGACAGGAGTGAAACGGACATGGCTGGCATGTTATATCTTGTGCCGACGCCCATCGGCAATCTCAGCGACATCTCCCCCCGCTGCCGCCAGACGCTGGCGGAGGCGGATTTCATCGCGGCGGAGGATACCCGCGTGAGTCTGAAGCTCCTGAACCATCTGGAGCTGAAAAAAAGCCTTGTGAGCTACCATGAGCACAACAAGGCGGAAAGCGGCGAAAAGATCCTTGCGCGCCTGCTCGCGGGCGAGACGTGCGCGCTGGTGACGGACGCGGGCTCCCCCGCGATCTCCGACCCGGGCGAGGATCTCGTGCGGCTGTGCGCGGAGCACGGCGTGACGGTCTGCGCCATCCCCGGCCCGTGCGCGCTGGTGACGGCGCTGAG
>ERZ1504230.244-NODE-244-length-19140-cov-4.129107_pt1 | contig 19140 bp, 20 predicted proteins | sample MGYA00572417_ERZ1504230 | MGnify/ENA primary metagenome ERZ1504230 (study PRJEB39906, sample SAMEA3182086) | gut metagenome | biome: human; feature: gut; material: Stool; isolation source: human stools | place: Canada | collected 2013-01-21 ...
CCGTCAAGCTCCGCGACGGCAAAAAGCCCACCGACATGAAGCTCTCCCTCGTCCAGAAGGTCGCCCTCGATAAGGCCCTCGGCAAGATCAAGGGCACCGACATCGAAAAGCTCCTGAAGGAATACAACATCATCTGATCCCAATTCCATTTGGTTCTCCTGACCCGCCCGGCCGCAGCCCACACCGCTGCGGCCGGGCCGCTGTCCGCAGAAAAAACGAAACCAGCCTGCCGCATCGCGGCAGGCTGGTTTCGTTGGTGTAGAAAAGAAAGAAGAAAGAGAAGAGAGGAAAGAAAAGATTGGCTTGCTTACGAGTATGAGTATATCGGCCAATCATGTCGGAACTATGAACGAATCCCAAAGGATTTGTGAACATTTGCATTCCCCGGCTCCCCTTGCCAAGGGGAGCCGGTGCGTGCCGAAGCGGAAAACCCCGGGCGCACCGAAGGTTCTCGGTGCGCCCGGGGTGTTGGGGGAAGAAAGAGAAGGAGGTTATTGGACGTTTTTGGTCGCGATGATGTCGACGCCGGTCCCGGCGACGTCGGCCAGCAGCACGTCGCCGATATGGACGGGCGCGGTGGCCGTCACGCCCTTGAGCGCCGCGACGATCTCGAAGATCTTGCCCTTCGGGATATCCTGCGCCGTCTTGCAGCTGACGACGCACGCGCCGGTGCGGCTGCCGGTCAGCCGCACCGTGCTCGTGACGATGCGCGTCGGGTTCGTGACTTCCTTCCTTGCATAGTCATGCCCGCGCTTGCAGGTGTAGCCGGTGACGTCGCGGATCTCGCCGTTTTCCAGCGTCACGGTGATCGAACAGCCGAGAGGGCAGCCGATGCAGGTCAGTTCTCGTTTTTCCATCGTTATGCCTCCTCCACGGTGATATGGATCCGGCTGAGGCCGGGATGCGCGGCGAGCATATCCTTCGTGAGCTTCAGCTCCTCCATCTCGCCCGGGGCCATGACCGGCCGCTTGCGCGAGACCACAGCCTCATCGCCCAGATACAGCTTCACCACACGCTTTTTCATCACGCCGCCCACGCGGAACCGCAGCACCAGATCGTCCTGCACCAGCTTCGGGTCGATGCTGGCCGGGACGGTATAGCGGATGCCGCCCTCGAACGTGACGGGGATCTCATTCCGTTCACCGGTCTCGCCCTGCGCAAGATAGCGCACGGCGGCGCGGCCCGCGGCCGCCGCCTCCTCCGAGACGTAGTCGACCAGATCGTGCACATGCAGCACGTTGCCCGCGGCGAAGACACCCGGGATGCTCGTCTGCAGGCTCTCGTCGACCACGGGGCCGTTCGTGACCGGAGAGATCTGCACGCCCATGCCGCGCGAGAGCTCGTTCTCCGGGATCAGGCCGCAGGAGAGCAGCAGCGTGTCGCAGTCATAGTGGATCTCCGTGCCCGGGATGGGCTTGCGGTCCGGACCGACCTCGGCGATCGTCACGCCGGAGACGCGCTCCTTGCCCTCGATGTTCACGACGGTGTGGCTGAGCTTCAGCGGAATGTCAAAGTCGTTGAGGCACTGCACGATGTTGCGCTTCAGACCGCCGGAATAGGGCAGCAGCTCCGCCACGACCAGCACCTTCGCGCCCTCGAGCGTCATGCGGCGGGCCATGATGAGGCCGATATCGCCGCTGCCGAGGATCACGACCCGGCGGCCGGGCATATAGCCCTCCATATTGACCAGCCGCTGCGCCGTACCGGCCGAGTAGATGCCCGCCGGGCGGTAGCCGGGGATATTCAGCGCGCCGCGGCTGCGCTCACGGCAGCCCATGGTGAGGAGGATGGCCTTCGCGTCGATCTCGATGAGGCCCTCCTCGCGGTTGACGGCCGTGATGTGCTTGTCCTCGCTGATGGAGAGGACCATGGTGTTGAGCTTGTATTCGATCTTCCGCTCAAGCGCCTGCGTGATGTACCGCGCGGCGTATTCCGGCCCGGTCAGCTCCTCGCCGAAGGTGTGCAGGCCGAAGCCGTTGTGGATGCACTGGTTCAGAATGCCGCCCAGCTGCACGTCGCGCTCCAAAATCAGAATGCTGCGGCACCCGGCGTCATACGCCGCGATCGCGGCCGACAGACCGGCAGGGCCGCCGCCGATGACGACAATGTCATATTTCATTTTGCCTGCACCTCCCCGATGGAATCCTTGTTCGTGCCGGTAATGAGCCGGGACTGCCCGCCGCACTTGGTGATCTCACTCTGCTCCACGTGCAGCTCCCGCGCCAGGATCTCCATCACACGCGGGCTGCAGAAGCCCGCCTGGCAGCGGCCCATGCCCGCGCGGGTGCGGCGCTTGACACCGTCCAGGCTCTTTGCGCCGAGCGGACGGTGGATGGCGTCGAGGATCTCGCCCTCCGTGACCTGCTCGCAGCGGCAGATGATCTGGCCGTAGGCGGGCTTTTCGCGGATGAGCTGCTGATAATCCTCCTTGGAAAGCGTCTTCGGGTCGAGCACGCCCCTGCGCGTGGCGATGAAGTGCGCCTTTTCTCTGAGACCCATCAGATCTCGCATCAGCTCCGACACATGCAGGCCGATGGCAGGGGAGGAGGTCAGGCCCGGCGATTCGATGCCCGCGCAGTCGATGAACTGCTGCGCGCCCTCGGCCTCGCCGATGACGAATTCGTGGTGATCCTCATGCGCGCGCAGACCGGCGAAGCTCGTGATGGTCTGGCGGATGGGCAGATGCTCGACGGTCGCGCCCGCCTTCTCGATCAGGTCGTTCAGACCCTCGGCGGTGGTGTTCGTACCCTCACGGTCGTCGATGTCGATGGCTGTCGGGCCGACAATGGTGTTGCCGTGGACCGTCGGGCTGACCAGCACGCCCTTGCCGAGCTTGCCGGGCAGCTGGAAGATGGTATGCGAGACGAAATCGCCGGTATTCTTGTCCAGCAGGCAGTAATCGCCGCGCCGCGGCGTGATATGCAGCTTGCGCGTCGAGACCATGTTGTGCAGCACGTCCGCGTAGACGCCCGCCGCGTTGATCACGTACCGCGATTCAAAATCGCCGTGGTTCGTGTGGATGGTCCAGAAGCCGTCCTCCCAGGTAAAGCCGGTGACTTCGGTGTTGAACTGGAATTCCACGCCGTTGTCGAACGCATTCTCTGCCAGCGCGATCGTCAGATTGAACGGGCAGACGATGCCGCCGGTCGGGGCCCAGAGCGCGGCGACCGCGTGCTTCGACACGTTCGGCTCCAGCTCGTGCAGGCGCTTCGCGTCCACGATCTCCAGCTCCTTGACGCCGTTTTTCACGCCGTTTTCATACAGCGCCCGCAGCTTCGGCAGATCCTCCTCGGACATGCAGACGACGAGCGAGCCGTTCATTTTGAACGCAAAATCCAGATCCTTCGCCAGCTGCGGCATCATAAGATTGCCCTCGAGGTTCATTTTCGCCATCAGACTGCCGTGCGCGGCGTCGAAGCCCGCGTGGACGATGGCGCTGTTGGCCTTGGAGGTACCGCAGCACACGTCCTCCGCCTTTTCCAGCACCAGCATCCGGCCCTCGTAGCGCGACAGATACCGCGCGACTGCGCAGCCGGTCACGCCGGCGCCGATGATGATAATGTCGTACAAAAAGATTCCTCCTTTTCTGCCAAAGAATGTCGGGCAGCCCAAGAAAGCCTTCCGGTGGGAGGATTGGACTGCCCGACACGTTCACTTAGAGCAGAGAATATTCAAATATGCTTACCAGGGAATGACGTTGTAGAGCAGGACAGCGACGATACCGCCGACGATCGGCCCGAAGATCGGCACGATCAGGCCGTATTTGAAGTTGCTCGAGCCCTTGCCCTTGATGGGGAGAATGGCGTGCGCGATACGCGGGCCAAGGTCACGCGCCGGGTTCAGCGCATAGCCGGTCAGACCGCCGAGGGACATGCCGATGGCCACGATGATGCCGAAGACCAGCAGCTTGCCGACACCGGCAGCCAGCTCCGGGACCTGATTCAGACCGCAGATGGCGAAGACCAGCACGAAGGTCGCGATGGCTTCCTGCACGATGTTGCGGCCGGTATTGGGAATGGAAGGACCAGTGGAGAAGACGCCAAGCTTCGTGCCCGGATCTTCCGTTGCATCGAAATGATCTTTGAAGAGGATGTAGACGAGAATGCCGCCGACGATACCGCCGAGGATCTGCGCGATGATGTAGCCGGGGACCAGCGCCCAGTCAAACATGCCGCCGACCGCCAGTGCGATGGTCAGCGCCGGGTTGAAGCTTGCGCCGGAGGCTTCGCCGAAGATAAACGCGGGGACCATGACCGCAAGGCCCCAGGCAATGGTGATCTGGATGGAGCCTGCGCCCTTCATGCCGGACTTGTTGAGGGTCACGTTTGCAACGACGCCGTCGCCGAGAAGGATCAGCATCATTGTGCCAAGGAACTCACATAAGTACTTTAAGAACATGAATTTTCCTCCCTGTCATACATCAATATTCGATTTTGCTGCCTTTATACTTCCTTTTCTGCGTGGATTCTCCTTTTGTGTTATGAAAACGTGTCTTATTCGTCCTTTGCCCAGCCGTAGGCGCACTTGACGGCCTTGCTCCAGCCCTTGACCTTGGCTGCGCGCTCCTCGGCGGTGATCTCCGGATGGAAGACCCGGTCGATCGCGCGGTTGTGGACGACGTCCTCCTTGCTTGCCCAGTAACCGACGGCAAGACCGGCCAGATACGCCGCGCCCATGGCGGTCGTCTCTACGCAGGTCGGCCGCTGGACCGGCGCGCCGGAGATATCGGACTGCATCTGCATCAGCAGGTTGTTGGCCGAAGCGCCGCCGTCGACGTTCAGTGCGGCCAGTTTGATGCCGGAGTCCGCCTGCATGGCGACGAGGATGTCGTTGACCTGATAGGCCAGGGATTCCATCGTCGCGCGGATGATGTGGTTCTTGTTGACGCCGCGGGTGATGCCAACGATGGTGCCGCGCGCGTACTGATCCCAGTGCGGCGCGCCGAGGCCCGTGAACGCCGGGACGACATAGCAGCCGTTGGTATCCTTGACCTTGCCGGCATAGTATTCCGAATCCGGCGCGGACTCGATGATCTTCAGCTCGTCGCGCAGCCACTGGATGGCGGCGCCGGCAACGAAGACGGAGCCTTCGAGCGCGTATTCGACCTTGCCGTTCAGGCCCCAGGCGATCGTGGTGACCAGACCATTCTTGGAGAACACGGGCTTCTCACCGGTGTTCATCAGCAGGAACGCGCCGGTGCCGTAGGTGTTCTTGGCCTCGCCGGGATGGTAGCAGGCCTGGCCGAAGAGGGCGGACTGCTGGTCGCCGGCTGCGCCCGCGATCTTGATCGGGCCGCCGAGCAGCGACGGATCGGTCTCGCCGTAGATGCAGCTCGAGGGCATCGGAGTCGGGAGCATGCAGCGGGGGATATCGAGCTCCTTGAGGATGTCGTCGTCCCACTGCAGGGTGTTGATGTTGAAGAGCATGGTACGCGAGGCGTTGGAGTAGTCGGTCACGTGGACCTTGCCGCCCGTCAGCTTCCAGATGAGCCACGTCTCGACCGTGCCGAACAGCAGCTCGCCGCGCTCCGCACGCTCACGCGCGCCTGGGACGTTTTCGAGCAGCCAGTGGACCTTCGTGCCGGAGAAATAGGCGTCGATGACGAGGCCGGTCTTGGCGCGGAAGGAATCGGTCAGGCCCTTGGCCTTGAGCGAGTCGCAGTATTCGCTCGTCCGGCGGCACTGCCAGACGATGGCGTGGTGGATGGGCTCACCGGTGACCTTATCCCAGACGATCGCGGTCTCGCGCTGGTTGGTGATGCCGATGGCGGCGATGTCGGCGGCAGTCGCACCGATCTTCTGCATGGCCTCGACAGCGACACCTAGCTGCGTGGCCCAGATCTCATTTGCGTCGTGCTCGACCCAGCCGGGTTTCGGAAAGTATTGGGGGAATTCGCGCTGCGAGACGCTGCACATTTCGCCGCTCTCATTGAAGAGAATGCAGCGGTTGGAAGTCGTGCCGGCGTCCAGGGCCATGATGTATTTTGCCATGAATACGTCCTCCTTATCTTTCTTGAAAATTTTTATGATCACTCCATGGTGGTATCTTCAAAAAACAGTATAGCGGAAAATCCGCCCGGTGTCTTTAGACAAGCTTGGGGAAATGTCAAAATCACCAAAAAATAAAATTCTATCGATTGATTTATAGCGGATATGCACATAACATCGTATGCGCAAAACCGGAAAATAGAAGCGCTTCCGTAAAATTCATGACGCCTGCCGCATCGTCACGAACAGCGCGCGCATGTTCCGCGCGAACGTCTCGACGTTGAGCGGCGTCCGGCTGACGACAAGACTGTCGAGCGTGCAGAACGCGGCGTAGCAGAGCATATCCAGCGCGAGCCGGTACGTCCCGGCGTCCTGCGTGTCGGCGGGAGGAAGAAAGCGCGCCAGCTGCGGCCGGAGGATCCCGGCGGTGAGCTGATAGAGCGTTTCGCGGCCGAGGGCAGGGGAGATCCTGCGCAGCAGCGGCTGTCTGGCCCGCAGCAGTGTCAGCGCCTGCATGCACCAGTCCTCCGCGCTGACGCTCTCGTCATACCGCAGCGGCGTGCAGATCTCGCGCACCACGATCCATTCCAGTACGCTGTAAATGTCCTGATAGTGATAGTAAAAGGTCTGGCGCTTCATCTGCGCCTGTTCCATGACGCTCTGGACGGTGATCTTGCTGACCGGCTTCGTCAGCATCATCTGTTCGACGGCTTCTGCGATCTTTTCCTTGGTATCGCTGCACATCGCGCTTCCTCCTCACATCTGCCAGACGTCCGGCGCAGTGCTGGAAATGGCGAGCGCACCGGCCTCGAGCGCCTGCATGACCTCCCGTTTTTCCGTAATGAGCCCGCCCGTCAATACCGGGATGCCCGTCATCTGCCGGACCTTCCGGATCATCGACGGCATCAGCCCGGGCAGGATATCGATGGCGTCCGGCTTGAGATTCCGCGCGCCCAGCGCCGCGTCGAACGCCATGGAGTCGATCAGAAACACCCGCAGGATGGCGATCATCTGCAGCTCCTTCGCCCGCTGGATCATGTTGGTGCGGGTCGAGATGATCCCGTCGGCCAGCGTGGTGCTGTGCAGAAAATCGACGGAGATCTCCTTCGCGGCAAGGCCCGTGATCAGATCCGCGTGGACGATGGCGATTTTTCCCGCGTCCTTGATCCGCCGGACGATCCCGGCGATGCCGCAGATATCGCCGTAGAGCACGAAGACGGTCTGCACGTCTGCCTGCAGACAGGCCTCCAGTCCCTCGTCGTCGCGGACCGCGGCAATGATGGGGTTCGACTGCAGGGCTTCATAGAGTCGTTGTTCCAATCTGATCCGCCTTTCTTCCGGGAATCCTGTTTCCTATCCAATATCTGACTTCTGAAAAAATGAAAAAGAGCATACAAAACAGACGGCACGATTAGTCCGCTTGTCCCCATGCTCAACACTCCGGGCAGGTATCCTCTTGTGATTTTCTGATGTTAGCATAGCATAATCATCAAAAGAATGCAAGAAAAAATGCACTCGTTTGTTAAAATTGTAAGTTTTCACAAAAATTACGCGGTCTGCCTATTCAATCTGCAAATGGAAAGAAGAATTTATCCACACCGTATAATTTTTTATAAATCCCTCTTGACAAACGAAAAACCTGTGCATATAATTTTTTATACAAGAAGAAAAAATTACAGATCAAACTGGAAACAGTCGCAGAGAGGAGAACAATTATGGAGATCAGACCGGCGCTTGCGCCCTATGTCCCGCTGGCGCGGATGCTGGCGCAGACCTTCGGGCAGGACTGCGAGGTCGTGCTGCACGATCTGGACTGCCCGGAGCATTCCGTCGTCCATGTGGAAAACCCGTCTGTCACCGGCCGGAAAGTCGGCCAGAGCTTCGACCAGCTCGTCCGTCAGGTCATCCTCTCGAATGAGCTGAAAGAGGATTTCGTCGCCAATTACTATTTTACTGCCCCAAACGGCAAGCGCATCCGCTCCTCGACCCTCCTGATCCGCGACGGTGATGGACGCCTGACCGGCGCGCTCTGCCTCAATCTTGATACTACCCGCCTCACGCAGCAGATCGCCTACCTGCAGTCGCTGCTCCCGCAGCCGTGCGAGCCGGAACCGGAGCCGCCCGAGCCGCAGACCGGCGCGGAGCATGTCGCGGTGATGATCGAAAACCTCATGGACCGCATCATCGGCGACGAGCCGCCGCTCACGCGTGAGGCCCGGCTTGAGAAGATCCGCTTCATGGACAGCAAGGGCATTTTCCTCATGAAGGGCAGCATCGAAAAGGCGGCGGAAAAGCTCGGCGTCAATAAAGTCACCATCTACAGCTATCTGGACGAAGTCAGGGGGAAACGCGGATGAAAGCCATCACATTAGAATCGAAGCTGCCCAACGCCGGGCATTACGTCCCTGGCATGATCTCGGGCCAAACGCTCTATATCTCCGGCCAGCTCCCGGTCCACCATGAGACCGGCGCACCCATGGCCCCGGATCTTGCGCAGCAGACGCAGGACGCCCTGCACAACGTCGAGCGTGTCCTGCTTGCCGCCGGCTGCGGCAGGGAAGACGTGGTCCTCTGCCGCGTGTACATTTCCGATATCGCCCTCTGGGACGAGGTCAATGCGGTCTACGCTGCCTTCTTCGGCAGCCATAAGCCCGCCCGCGTCGTCGTCCCCACCCGGGCGCTGCACCACGGCGCACTGGTCGAGATCGAAGCCGTCGCAGAACTGAAAAACTGAAAGGGAGGAACCGATATGAACTTTGTCTGCACCAGATGCGGCCGCAAAGAGGCCGTCACCACCCGCGCCGCCCACTGCACCTGCGGCGGCCTGTGGAAACTGGAAGCCGATCTGCCCGCGTTTGACCTCTCCGGCGTCGACACGCACGAATGGAGCCTGTTTCGCTACCGGAAGTTCATGGCGCTGGAGGACGAGAGCTGGCGCGCCGTCACCATGGGCGAGGGTATGACCCCTGTCGTCCGTCTGGACGAGGACGTGCTGCTCAAAATGGACTACTTCATGCCCACCCTTTCCTTCAAAGACCGCGGCGCGGCTGTGCTGATCGCGCACTGCAAGTCGATCGGTGTCGATCAGGTCGTGCAGGATTCCAGCGGCAACGCGGGCAACGCCGTCGCGGCCTACTGCGCCAAGGCGGGCATCGCCTGCGAGATCTTCGTGCCCGAGGGCACCAGCCCCAAGAAGATCGACATGATCCGCGCCCACGGCGCAGTCTGTACCGTCGTCCCCGGCTCGCGCGACCACTGCGCCGACGTCTGCCGCGCAAAGGTCGAGCAGGAGGGCGTCTATTACGCAAACCACGTCTATAACCCCTTCTTCTACGAGGGCACGAAGACCTATATCTATGAGGTCTTCGAGCAGCTCGGCCGCATCCCCGCCAACCTCGTCATCCCCGTGGGCAACGGCACGCTCTTCCTCGGCGCGATCTACGCGCTCGAGCACCTGCAAAATAGCGGTGTCATCGACCGCTTCCCGCAGATCATCGCCCTGCAGAGTCAGAACTGCGACCCGCTTCTGCGCGCCGCGGCGCAGGGGGCCGCGGAGCCCGCGGCCGTCACCCCCACGCCCACCATCGCCGAGGGCATCTCCATCGGCAAGCCCATGCGCGGCGAGGAGATCCTGCGGCTGGCCAAAAAGCACGGCGTCCGCTTCGTCCACGCCCCGGAGGACAAAATTCTCGAGGCCCGCGCCGCCCTCGCCCGCAAAGGCGTCTACTGCGAGCATACCACCGCAGCCAACTACGCCGCCTACCTCGAATACCGCCGCCTCAACGGCCCCACCCCCGACACCCTCCTCACCATGTGCGGCGCCGGTCTCAAATCCGACCATTGACCCCAAAAGCCTCCCCACCCGGGGAGGCTTTTCTATATTCGCCGCAGCGTAAAAATGGCTTCCCCTCACAGGGGAAGCCATGAGAATGCCGAAGTCCAAAGCCTCCCCTTCCAGGGGAGGTGGCTCGGCGAAGCCGAGACGGAGAGGTTATCCTCCTCACGCGTCCAGCACCGACACGAGGTACTGCCACGTCAGCGTTTTCCGGCGGAAGAGCTTCAAAAGCAGCTTCTGGTTTTCCTCCGAGTGCTCGACCTCCTTGCTGTAGAGGCTGGCCGCCGCGCAGAGGGCCGTTTCGGATCCTGCGTCGTCCAGCAGCTCGCGCAGGCACAGCAGGTGGAACACACACGCCGCGACGCGCGGCAGCAGCTGCCGGTCATTCACGGCCTTGAGCGCGTAGCGGAACAGGAAATAGACCAGCAGATTTTCATACGGCACGGCCAGCTCTGCCCGGAACGCCGCGGGCGGCGCATCCTGATGCATGGCGGCATCCAGCATGGACTCGAACCGCTTCGTCAGGTGCTCCATATTGTTGAGAACCATCCAGCACGGGAAAAACCGCCCCGCCCGGCTGCGCAGCCGCGCCAGCCGCACCAGACTCCGGTCCTGATACCCGCGCCCGCCGAACCGCCGCGCCAGCACCGGCACCAGCTCCTCGCGGCCCTCGTCCAGCAGCCGCTGCACCCGCCGCGCCAGCAGCAGAATGAGCGCCAGCCGGTCCTCGATCGGCCGCGACCGGTCCTGTGCCAGTCGGAAAAACGTCTGCCGCGCCGCCAGCAGCGCCGGATACAGCTCCGGGTCCAGCTCGTTCGGCACGACGGGCCCGCCGTCGTCCCATGTCTCGATCCGCAGCGGCGCTTCGTGTGTCAGCAGCAGCCGCGCCGCCTCCGGACACGACAGCGACAGCGTCAGCTCCGCCGTCTGCCCATATTCCTCTGTGAACCGCGGGTGCGTGTAACACGTCCGGCAGAGCGCCTCCGCGCCGTACGCCGCCTGGATGGGGCACAGGCCGTCATCCCGCAGCAGGACGCAGCGGCCGCCCTCCTCCCGGAAGCGTGTCTCGCCGTTTTCCGTGACCAGCGCCGCGCGCACCTGCTCGCCAAGCGGGCCGGGCATGGCGCGGTAGCGCGCCAGCGCGTCCTCGTCCAGAATGATCTGCCAGTCCTTGCAGCAGGTATCGGGGCAGTCGCCCGCCAGACAGTGAAACTGGTTAACATAATCAAATTGCGCGTGCTTCATATCCTCGCCTCATTTCTTTTTCCGATGATATCAGCTTTCTTTCCCCGCGTCAACTTGCCAGCGCCCACTTTTTGTGCTATACTGACAGGACGATTTTCCAGATTCCGAGGTATTCCATGAAAAAACTGAAACGAACCTATACGCGCTGCGCCGGTCTGACGGCGCTGGTGCTGCTTGCGCTGCTGATCGCCGGGTCGTTCGCCGACCTGCCGATCTCCCGCTTCCTCTATCCCGGCCACGAGAGCTCCTTCGGCCAGTTTTTTGCCGCCTTCGGCGAGCTGCCGGCCTTCGCGCTGCTGGCCAGCTGCGGCGTGCTGCTGATCGTGCGGCGCGGTGAGTTCCGCCCGGAGCTGCACATGATCCTGCTGGCCTTCGGCGTCTGCCTGATCGCGGGCAGCGTCTTCCTCTCCATCCATGAGGCGACGGACAACGTCCCCGCGCTCCCCACGGCGGTCGCGCTGCTGGTGACGCTCTTTGTCGACGCGCTTGCGGCCTTCGCCTTTCTCTTTATGACGCGCGGCTGCCAGGCCAAGACGCTCCTGCGCTTTTTGTGCACGGTCATCTTCGTCTGCGTCGGCATCATGCTGCTCATCAACATCATCAAGGTCCCCTGGGGCCGCGCGCGGATGCGCCTGATCTACTCGACCGGCAACGACACCTACTTCACCAACTGGTGGCAGGCCGGCACGGCGCTCAAGAAAAAGCTCGTCGCCGACGGCGTCTCGTCCGATGAGTTCCGCTCCTTCCCGTCCGGCCATACGGCCTGCGCCGCCTGCGCCATGCTGATGATCCTCGTCCCGACGATCTGCCGCCGCCTGCACGACAAGGAAAAGCTCTTTATGGCCATCGGCGCAGCCTGGACCGCCGTCGTCGCCTTTACAAGACTGCGTATGGGCGCGCATTTCCTCTCGGACGTGTGCGTTTCGTCGCTGCTGACGATCGGCCTCGGCGCGCTCGCGGTCTGGCTGTTCTACTTCAACCGCCCCTTCTTTGGCCGCATCTGGCTCTTTTTCTCCGGCGAAGCCGCCGGCAAAAAGCAGCCTGTGCAGAAAGAAAGCTGAAAAAAGCTCCCCGATCCAAAGGATCGGGGAGCTTTTATGTCGTTACACCGTTTCCGGCAGTGTGAAATCGTAGCGCATGGCCAGCGCCTGGAACAGATCCTGCATGACCTTTTCGGAGATCGCGCGGATATCCATTCCCGCGATGAACTGCAAAACTTTCTGCAGCTCGTCCTCCGGCACGCAGTAGCCGCGCAGGCTGAGCGACAGGAAGGCTTCCAGCTTCTGCTCGAGCGTCAGCGTCTCATCACACGGATGGGCCATATAGCCCCGCATGAGCCCCGCCGAGCCGAGCTCCAGCGTGTAAAAATCCTGCGCCGTGAGCGACGGCTGGTACGGCCCGAAGATCTGATACAGCTCTCTGGCTGTCTCGCGGAAGATATATTCCGAGGCTTCGCGCTGCGAATAGGCCTCGATGTAGATCTCGCGCAGATTCTCGTTCAGCTCCGTCAGCGTGATCTGCAGAGCAGTCTCGATGGCATAGACGAACACGGGCGGCAGCTTCGTCCCGGCCGCCTGCCTCGCGGCGCTGAATTGATTGGAGAACATGAAGCCGACCAGCTCGGTCAGCACGCCGTCCTTGGCGCGGAAAATGTTCTGAAAGCTGCTGTTGGAGACCTCTGCCCTCTGGATGATCTCCGCGACGGTCGTCTTTTTGTAGCCCTGCTCCAGAAACAGCTTGACGCAGACCTTCAGGATCCGCCGCTTTGCCGGCAGGCTTGCATTGGTAAGTGCGATCGCAAACACTCCCTTTCTTTCTTTTTTACACTTTAAATTGTGTATATCATAGCATGAAATCGGAAAAACAACAAGTAAAAAAGCGCCGGATACAGCAAAAAAATGCATCCGGCGTTCTTTTTTCAGAGAAACCGGCCTCAGCGCAGCCCCTGCGCCTGTTCGCGGCGCACAACGCCCGCCTCCATGACCGCGTGGACACGCTCGCCGACCTCAATTGTCGTCTTGCCCGCGAGCTCCTCTGCCGGGATGACGTCCAGCACGTCGAGCCACACCTCCGTATGCTTGCGGAACATGTTGCGCAGGATCGCGCGGGAGTTGACCAGCGAACAGATCACGATGGGTACATTGGCCTTCTGCGCGATCTTGAATACGCCGCAGCGGTAGGGGAGCAGGGGATCGGCCGTCCGGTTCGTCCGTCCCTCAGGGAACACGGCGATGGAGGCCTTGTCGTCCTTGATGAACTGGATGGCCTTGAGGATGGACTTGAGCGACTCGCGGTCGTTATTCCGGTCGACCGGCAGGCAGAGCACCTTGCGCATGATCTGCGCGACGACGAAGATCGAGAAATTTTCCTTCTTTGACAAAAACGCCAGATCGGCCCACGGCATGGACGAATAGAACACCAGCGGGTCAAATGCGAAGCGGTGGTTGCTCACGAGCAGGAAGCGGCTGTCCCGCGGGACTTTTTCAAGCCCCGTCACATTGACATGCACGCCGCCGAGTGCCAGCGCCAGCCGGCAGAACTCGTTGAGCAGGAACCGGAAGTAACCGCTGGGCTTTTCCAGCAGCTTTTTCGGGTCGACAAACAGACACGAGATGAGCACGACCAGCAAAAACAGCAGCACGAGCGCCAGAAAACTCCCCGCGAAAAATCCCGGCCCCTGCCACAGCGCGTGGAGCGTAGCGAACCCGGACGCTGCCCACGTCAGCGCGCAGCTGGCGAGGAGCGCGAGCACGAGAAATACATAGAGCATGATCAACGAACACCTGCCGAAGATGAAGATTTGATAAAGATTTTATGAAAATCCTCTTAAGATTTCAAGTACCCATTATACGCGCAGGCGCCGCGAAAATCATCTCCCAAATGAAGAATTCACAAATAATTCACGGTTGCGCGGCTGCGCGCTGGCGGCTGATCTCGGCCCAGCTCGGGATCTTTGCGATCCGCTCGGTCAGCTCCTGCATGCAGCCGGGGATATCGATCTTCTGCGGACAGATCGCGGCGCATGCGCCGCAGCCAAGACAGGCCGACGGCTGCTGCGACTCCGGCAGAGCCTCGACCGCCATGATCGCGTTCGTGGACGGGGCGATGCGGATCTCGTTGAGCACGCGCAGCATCTGCGGGATATTGATTCTTTGCGGGCAGCCGTCACAGCAATAGCGGCAGGCTGTGCAGGGGACGGCGTTTTTCATCTGCTCGGCAAAGCGGAGCAGACAGGCAGTCTCTTCTTCACTCAGCGGCTGCGGATGGTCAAAGGTGACAAGATTGTCCTCCATCTGCGCCAGATCTGACATGCCGCTGAGGATCATGGTCACGCCCGGGATCTGCTGCACCCACCGCAGCGCCCACGATGCCGCCGACGCCTCCGGCCGCATCGCGCGCAGCTCCGCCGTCATGCTTTCGGGCAGATTCGCCAGCTTGCCGCCGCGGATGGGCTCCATGACCCAGATGGGGATGTTGTACCGGTTCAGCAGCTCGCATTTTTCCTTCGCCTGCTGCAGCGTCCAGTCCAGATAGTTGAGCTGGATCTGACAGAACTCCATTTCCTCCCCGTGCCGCTGCAAAAACTGCTCCAGCGCGGGCAGACCCGCGTGCGTGGAGAAGCCCAGATGCCGGATCCGGCCATTTTTCTTCTGCTCCAGCAGATACGGGATGATGTTCCACCGCGCGTCCTCATAGACCCCGATGGAGTTTTCGTAGACGTTGTGCAGCAGATAGAAATCAAAATACTCCACGCCGCACTTCTTCAGCTGCCGTTCGAAGATATCCGCCACATCATATGTAGGCGCGATCTGATGGCCGGGGAACTTGTCCGCCAGATAGAAGCTCTCCCGCGGATAGTTCTGCAGGATCTTCCCGATGACAGTCTCCGACTTGCCGGAGTGATAGGACCAGGCGGTATCGAAGTAGTTGACGCCCTGCCGGATAGCGGCGTCGGTCATGGCCGCGGCCAGTTCCTCGTCGATGCTTTTGTCCTCGCGCAGCGGCAGCCGCATCGTGCCGAAGCCGAGCTGCGACAGCTGCAGATCCTGAAACGCTTTGTAGATCATAGAGCGTATCCCTTTCTTTATTTATATATTTTCTGTATCCAGCATAGCACATTTCCCACCGGATTTCCAGCACAGAAAAACCCGCCGGCAGTTTTTGCTGCCGGCGGGAAAGATTCAGAAGCTGATGACGCCGAGGTGCTCGAGCAGGATCTTCAGGCCGATGAGGATCAGGATGATGCCGCCCGCGAGCTCCGCCTTGGCCTTGTACTTGAGGCCGAACAGATTGCCGACCTTCAGTCCCGCGGCGGAACAGACGAACGTCGTTATGCCGATCAGACAGACCGCCAGCGGCACATTGACGTCCGGCAGCAGCGCGAACGTGATGCCGACGGCCAGCGCGTCGATGCTCGTGGCCAGCGCCAGCAGGAGCATCGTCTTGAAGCTGAACGAGTCGTTGCCGTTGGACTCTTCCTTGGACAGGCTCTCCTTGATCATGCCCGCGCCGATGGCGGACAGCAGCACGAACGCGACCCAGTGGTCAAAGGCTGTGATGTACTGCTCGAACGTCGAGCCCAGAAAAAATCCGATGGTCGGCATCAACGCCTGAAAGCCGCCGAACCATGCGCCGATGATCAGATAATGCCTGGTCTGCAGCCGCTTGGCCGAAAGTCCCTTACAGATCGAGACGGCGAACGCGTCCATCGACAAACCAATGCCCAGCAGCAGGGTTTCCAGAATACTCATATCTTACACAGCCTTTACAGAGAAGTTTTGTTAATATCTCACAGGTTCCGGAGAAAGTCAAGAAAAAAGCGCGATTCCCGCGCTTTTTTCTGAAATTTATGCGTCCCGGTTTGCTGCCTTCCCAAATTTCTTCACAAAGGCGCGGTGATAGATGATGAAATACAGGATCACGCACACCGGAATGGCGACAAAAACGTCAAGGATGGAATGCTGCTTGACGAACACCGTCGACATGCTGATGACGAGGCCCAGCGGCAGCATGACCCACTGCAGGTGCCGCCTGCGCAGCGGCTCGGAGTCGAAGCAGGCGAGTGTCAGCGCCGCGCAGCCGATGACGTGCATGCTCGGCAGCACGTTCGTGTTGGTGTCGGCGGCATAGATGCGCTGCACCAGCCAGGTGAACAGATCGTGCTGCGCGAATTCTGTCGGCCGCAGATCCTGCCCGTTCGGGAAAATCAGACAGAACAGGATCGACCCGCCGAAGCCGAGGCCGATATAGAGCATGTACCGCTTGAGCCCCTCCGCGTCGTAAAACATCAGATAGAGCGTCATCAGAAACAGCAGCGGATGCCACAGGCAGTAGGGGATGATGAAATAGCGGCAGAAGGGGATCTTGTCGTCCAGCGGCAGATAGGAGACCCAGTAATTGTCGGTCACAACATGCTCCGCAATGGCGAACAGCGTCAGATAGACGAGCCAGATCAGCAGATACCAGTGGTGGTGATAATTTTCAACCGTCCCGAGCTTCAGGGGCTTCCGGCCGGTCTTGTGCTTGGAGTTGCTCATGAGGTGCATCAAGCTCCTTGTCTTCTGTGGTGATGGTAGGGATAAACGCCTTTGCGATGCGGCCCTTGCCGCGGCGCTTGATATAGAAGTAGCCGAAGATGCTGAAGGTCAAAGCGCCGATGAAGTTGACGAACAGATCCTCCATCGTGTCGTACAGGCCGATGTCCAGATACCCGTCAAAGCCCAGATCTTTGCCGTTGACGGCAACGGAGGTGATCCCGTCGATCGTGATGGGGATGTTCTTGTTTGTCGGGTCGAGCATGACGGAGGAGATCGTGTGCACGATCGTGTCCTTCTGCATGTCCATGTGGAACAGCCGGTCCATACCGAACTCAAAGAATTCCCACAGCACGCCGATCGTCATCGAAAAGCAGAACGCGACGAGCGCCACGTAGATCGGCGACAGCTGGAATTTGATCTTGTCGTTGCGGTTGAGGATATCGATCAGCGCAAAGCCGAAGGCCGCGCAGAGGAAGCCCGTCGTCGTATGCAGGATCGAATCCCAGTTCGGTACGTTGATGAAAAAGCAGCCAAGCTCGCCCAGAATCTCCGAGGCAAAGATGAAGACCAGGATGATGATCTCCAGCGTGCCCGGCAGCTCGATGCCGAAGTTCCGCTGCACGAACAGCGGCAGCAGAAACAGAAACAGCACCAGCAGGCAGATCGCCGCGTTTTCATATTCTCTCCGCAGGATCGAAGAAACGAGGATCGCAACGACGATCAATCGCAAAACGATGTAGACCGTGAACACGGCCGGCTTCTTCTTTGCCTCTGCGAGCAGCCGCAGACGCTTTTGGCGGGACTTTTCCTTCATATCCTTCGTTCTCCTTCTTTGATAAAGAGAATACTACTCGATGCGCGCGAAAAAAACAAGATTCCGTTTGTTAAACTTTTATGAAGATTGGGCAGAAATAAAATTCTGTCCGAAATCACGCGGTATGCTTTTTCCGGAAGAACAGCTTCTCCACGCGTTTGTACAAAAAGAACGTCAGCAGCGACACCAGCACGCCCTTGAGCAGGTTGAACGGCACGACCGCGAACAGCACCAGCGTGGAGAGATTCGTGATGGCCCCGTTGATCTGCGTGCCCATCGAGACGATGGCCTCGAGCGGCATCCCGTACATGACCGCGAAGCGGGGAATGAGGAACCAGGCGTTGAAGAAGCTCCCGAACACCGTCATCACTGCCGTGCCCACCGCGAGCGAGATGACCGCGCCCTTCTTGCTCAGCGTTTTCTGATACACGATCGCCGCCGGCAGCACGAACGAGCAGCCCACCAGGAAGTTGGCCAGATCCCCCACGAACGCGGTCGACGTGCCCTTGAGCAGCAGCTTGATGAGCACCTTCAGAAACTCGCACACCACGCCCGACACCGGCCCGAGGTAAAACGCGCAGATCAGCACCGGCAGCTCACTGAAATCCAGCTTGTAGAATGACGGCGCGAAAAACAGCGGGATCTCGATCACCATCAGCACGCCGGAGATGGCGGCCAGTATGGCGATCGTGGTGATCGTGTGCGCGGCGTTCAGCCGGTGACGGCGGCGCATGACGAGCTTTTCGCTGACCCAGGCCAGCAGCAGGACGCCCGCCGTGATCCCCAGGCAGAGCAGGACGAATTGGGCGTTTTCAGAGAGGGTTTCCAGAAATGTGTGCATACAGACCATCCTTTGCGATAAAAATGAAAAACACCTGAAGAGATCTTCAGGTGCTGCAGTCGGACGGCCCGATTTTCCACCGGTCCCGCCAAAGAAAATCTTCTTCCATCCAGACTGTACTGTCGGTACCGGAATCACACCGGTTCAGCTTTCGCTCGCGGACTTTACCGCCGGTCGGGAATCGCACCCTGCCCTGAAGATCTGTTCACTTTTCGCCCTCATCATAGCACGCCGGGGGCCGCTTGTAAAGAGGCTGTTTTTTTGCTATACTGTGGAAAACGCGACGGGGAGGGGAGCCGCCATGATCTGCGCCTTTACCGGCCACCGGCCGGAGCATCTGCCCTGGGGCCGGGACGAGGACGACCCGCGCTGCCGGGCGCTGAAGATCCTGCTGCGCCGCACGGTGCAGCAGGTCTATGACCGCGGCTTCCGGACCTTCCTGTGCGGCATGGCCCGCGGCTGCGACCAGTATTTTGCCGAGGCCGTCCTTGCCTGCCGCGCCGCCGGGACTGCGCCGGAGGCGATCCTTACGGCCATGGTCCCGTGCCCCTCGCAGAAAGACGGCTGGTCGGCCGAGGAGCAGGCGCGCTACGACGCGCTCCTTGCCGCCTGCAGCGCAGTCGAGGTGCTCGAGCCGGTCTATACTCCTGGCTGCATGCTCCGCCGCAACCGCGCCATGGTGCAAAGAGCCTCCCTCCTCATCTCCGTCTTCGACGGCACCCCCGGCGGCACCGCCTCCACCCTCCGCTTCGCCGCCAAACAAGGCATCGAGATCCTCCCGCTGTGGATGTAGCAGAAAAATGCCTTCCCCTCATAGGGGAAGCCTTGGGCGGCGCGATCCCAAAGCTGTCTCTTATACACATCTCCGAGCCCACGAGACC
>ERZ1504230.272-NODE-272-length-18015-cov-4.211192_pt1 | contig 18015 bp, 10 predicted proteins | sample MGYA00572417_ERZ1504230 | MGnify/ENA primary metagenome ERZ1504230 (study PRJEB39906, sample SAMEA3182086) | gut metagenome | biome: human; feature: gut; material: Stool; isolation source: human stools | place: Canada | collected 2013-01-21 ...
GTAGTACACGCTGCCGGTCGCGGCCGGGGTTTCGGGTTCCGCGGCGGGCTCTTCCGTCGCGGGGGTTTCGGGCTCAGCCGGGGTGTTCGGGGTCTCCGCCGGGGCAGCGCCGCAGGCGACGAGGCTCAGAACCATGACCAGAGCCAGAAGAACAGCGAGAAGCTTCTTCATTGTTTGTTTCCTCCTAATTTTTAATGGGTTTCCGTAAGTAAAGCGCTGAATTGGAAACGATTCTAACCAAGCTTGTCTGTATTCTATCCTCTTTGTAGAAATATTGCAAGTGTGTTTCGGCGAAAACGCTTAACCTTATGTCATTTACACAAAAACCTCGTCAACTTTTTGTGCGGTTGGTCTTGTCATGCGGTCATTTGTTCCTGTATAATAGGCTTATTCTCCCGGAGGTGGCAATATGAAAAAAATCTTTGATCCGGATTCCCCCATCCTGCGCTTTCTCACGCAGGCGGCGGAGCTCGCGTGGCTGAACATTCTGTGGGTCGTGTGCTCGCTGCCGGTTTTCACGCTCGGCGCTTCGACCGCGGCGCTCTGCACGGCGGTGCGGAACATGATCCGCGAATCGGGGCATTGGAACAGCGCGGCGTTTTTCCGCGCGTTCCGCGATAATTTCAAAAAATCCACGCTGCTCTGGCTCATTCTGCTTGCGGCGCTCGCGCTCCTCGGCGCGGACGTATACATTCTCCGCGCGCTCTTCCCGGAGCAGCTGTTCTGGCTCGTGCTGCCGGGCGTCTGCTTTGCGCTGTGGCTGATGGTGTTCATCTGGGCGTTCCCGCTCACGGCGACCTTTGAAAATACGCTCTGGAACACGATAAAAAACGCGGTGCTTCTCGGCGTCGGGTATCTGCCGCGGACGCTTCTCATGGCGGTGATCCATCTGCTGCCGGTGATCCTCTTCGCCGTATCCCCGGCGGCGTTTTACGGTGTGAGTGTCCTCTGGCTCGTGCTGCTCTCGGCCGTGACGTGCTACACCGATCTCTGGCTCATGCAAAAGCCGTTCGCCCCCTTCCTGCCGGACGAAACGGAATGACCGGTCAAACGAGCATAGGAAAATGTCCTCTGCGCACCAATTTGCGCAGAGGACATTTTTGATCTTGTATGCCGGTTCAGTGCAGCTCCCAGATGGTTTCCGCGTACTGGCGGATCGCGCGGTCGGACGAGAACATGCCCGCCGCGGCGATGTTGTAAAGGCATTTTTTGCCGAAGGATACGCGGTCCTTCCAATCCGTGAGCGCGTGAAGGCGGGCTTCACGGTAGCTTTCAAAATCGCGCAGAACGAAATAGTTGTCCGGACGGTGCCAGCTCGCGCCCTTGAGTATGGCGTCAAAAAGCTCCTTCTGATCGTCGTCGGTCGGCACGGTGCCGTCCACGAGCGTATCGAGCGCGCGGCGGATGCGCTCGTCGGAATCGTAGAGCACCTCAGGGTCGTAGGTATCGCGCACGGCGTTGTTCTCCTCGACGGTGCCGCCGAAGATGTAGTTGTTCTCCAGCCCGGCCTGCCGGACGATCTCGACGTTCGCGCCGTCCATCGTGCCGAGCGTCACAGCGCCGTTGAGCATGAGCTTCATGTTGCCCGTGCCGGAGGCCTCCGTGCCTGCCGGGGAGATCTGCTCGGAGATGTCCGCCGCGGGGATGATCTTTTCGGCGTAGGAGCAGTTGTAGTTCTGCACGAACACGATGCGCATTTTGCCGTTCACGTCGGGGTCGTTGTTCACAAGCTCGGCAAGACGGTTGATATAGCGGATGACGGCCTTCGCGCGGCGGTAGCCGGGCGCGGCCTTCGCGCCGAAAATGAACGCCGTGGGCGGCATATCGGCGAGACCGCCGTTTTTGATCTCAAAATAGAAATCGGCAAGGCAGAGAGCGTTCATCAGCTGGCGCTTATATTCGTGCGCGCGCTTGACCTGCACGTCGAACACGAACTCCTCGGGAATGTCCACACCCTCCGCGGCACGGATGTGCGCGGCGAGCTGGCTCTTCTTCTGCAGCTTGACGGCGTTGAAGAGCATAGCGAGCTCGTCGCTCACGTGCTCGCGCAGATAGCCGATGCGGTCGAGATCGCGCAGGAAGCCCTCGCCGATCTCGGCGCGGATGAGCTCGGTGAGCTCCGGGTTGCAGAGACCGAGCCAGCGGCGCGGCGTGATGCCGTTTGTGACGTTCACGATACGGTCGGGGTATTTCTCGTTCCATGCGCGGAAGAGATCGTCCCGGAGGATCTGGCTGTGGATCTCCGCCACGCCGTTCACCTTGCGGGACATATACACCGAAAGGTCGGCCATGCGCGCCTGATTATCGCAGACAACGTGGAGATTCGCGCCGGGGAACTCCTGCTGCAGACGCTCTTCGATCTTCAGGAGAATGTCGCAGATCTCCGGCACGACGCTGCGCAGGAGGTCCATATCCCAGCGTTCGAGCGCTTCGCCCATAACGGTGTGGTTCGTATAGGAGAACACGCTGCGGGTGATAGCAAAGGCGCGGTCAAAGTCGATGCCCTCGGCCATGAGCAGACGGATGAGCTCGGGGATGGACATGGCGGGATGGGTATCGTTGAGCTGCACGGCGATGAACTCGCCGAGGCGCTGAAGATCGCCGTTGCCGGAGGATTTGTAGGTGCGCAGGATGTCCTGCAGCGACGCGCTCGAGAGGAAGTACTGCTGCTTGATGCGCAGACGCTTGCCCTCGACGGTGCTGTCGTTCGGGTAGAGGACGCGGGTGATGTCCTCGGCGCGGTTTTTCTCGGTGAGCGCGCGCTCGTAATCCTGCGAGTTGAACGCGTCAAAGTCGAGCTCCTGCTCGGCCTCGCACTGCCAGAGACGGAGCGTTGCGACGTTGTCGGTATGATAGCCGATGACCGGCGTATCGTACGGCACGGCGAGCACCGTCTGGTCGGCGAAGCGGACGCGGACGGTGTGCTCCAGGGATCGCCGTGCTTTTCCCAGTCGTCGGCGGATTCCTTCTGCGCGCCGTTTTCAAAGCTCTGCTTGAAAAGACCGAAGCGGTAGCGCAGGCCGTAGCCGCTCAGCGGCACGCCGCAGGTGGCGGCGCTGTCCATATAGCACGCGGCAAGACGGCCCAGACCGCCGTTGCCGAGAGCCGCGTCCTCGATCTCCTCAAGACAGGCGAGATCGATGCCGCGCTCGGCAAACACCCGGCGCATTTCGTCGAGAATGCCGAGATTGAAAAGGTTATTGTATACGAGCCGCCCGACAAGATACTCGGCGGAGAGATAATACGCCTTGCGCTTTCCGGCGCGGCGGGCGCGGGATTTGGCCCAGTTGTCCCCCACCGCGATCATTACCGCCCGCCCGAGAGCGTTGTGGAGGTGCTGGGGCGAGGCCTCGCTCAGGCGCTCATCCTCGTCATATTTCAGCAGAGATTCCGTGGTGCCCAGAAGATCCTGCGGAGAATAAATCATGGTTCTCTGTCCTTTCGGTGATGGAATAGTGCCGTGGAAACGATTCCAAGGCTCTGCGCTGCATTATAACCGTTTTTCCCCGGCTCTGCAACCGGTTTTTATAAAAAAGGCCGGAACACAGGTTCTTTTCTGTGTTCCGGTCATTTTGTCTGACAGCAGAGGTTCGTTTGAAGGCGTCAGCCGACATAGGGAAGCATCTCAAAGAAATTCTCTTCGCTCTCGCCGTTGATGGTCCAGCCGCCTTCCCCATCGTATTCCAGCCGGATCGATCCGGTGCGGCCGTCATCGGTGCGGAAGAAGGTGTTCTGTCCGTCCGTGCCGGTAAGCAGGAGCTTTTCGCCCGGCGTCAGCACGGCGGTGCCGCCCTCATCGAGATACACCGGCAGGATCTTCGTCACGGTCAGATAGTAGCAGCTGCCGCGGTAGTCCCATTTATGCGTCGGATCGAGCGTCACAACGCCGTCGGACGTTCCGTTCATACCGATGACCGCGCAGTAGGTGCCGAGCTGATAGTACCACGCCTCGAGCATCGGGATGCCGCCGCTGAACACGACGCGCCCGTCGAGACTGCCGGTAATGCCGTTCGGGTCCGCGCCGTAGCGCGCGTCGCCGGTAAATTGGATGGGCTCGAGCGTGTCGCCGTGCCAGCCGCAGGTGCGGTAATCGTCGCTGCCGGGGTCGGCGGCAAACAGAAGCTCGCAGATGCCGTCGCCGTCCAGATCGCAGATCCAAAGGTCGTACCGGTCGCCCACGGGCATATTGGTGCGGTCGAGCACCGTGCCGTTCACGGCGATCGTGTACTCGTTGATGCCGCCGGCATCCTTCGCCGTCACGGTGATCTCCTCGGCGGCATAGTCGCCGTTGATGTCATAGTGATACACACTCTTGCCGGAGATGTTCAGCGGACGCTCGGCATACTGCTCTCCGTCCATGAGGATGAGAGAGCCGTCCATCCCGCTCTGGGAGATATACTTTACGTGCTCGCCATCGGCGTCGCGCCAGGAGATGGCGAGATTCGGCATCACGTCCGGGATCCACGTCTGCACGCAGACGCTCTCGCCGCCGGCGAGACGCCCGGCGTACCAGAGCGTGCCGTCCGTGCGGTAGGCGTTGGAGTATTCCAGATACGTCACGGCGTTGAGCTCAACGTCCTCGACCGTGCCGGAGGCGGTGAACGTGACGCACGCGCCCAGACCGCCCGTACCGGTGTCGCAGACATACGTTGCGTTCCCGGCGGCGTCGGCGCTCTCGCTCAGCTCGCCGGTGAGCGTGCCGTCCGCCTCGCTCTCGGCGGGGAGATAATCCGCCTTGATCTGATAGGCGAGCCAGGCGTACGGCAGCGTGAACTCAATGAGACCCGCAGCGTAGCTTGCAAGCTCATAGGGGTTCGCCATAAGGACAAGGCCCTCGTCGTTAAAGTACCAGTTGCCGTCGCGGAAGAGACCGGCAAGCTGATCCTCGTAGCCCTCGTTCAGACCGTAGGCGGCGTATTCCGCGCCGTAGCCGATGATATCCTTGAGCTGATCGACGGCGGCGGAGAGGAAGGCGTCGTAGTTATCCGTGAGATCCGCGAGCGTCAGCTCCCGGCCGGTGCGGATATCGAAGGTGTGGCCGCAGCGGCCGGTGTAGCCGTGCGCGCCGCCGAGATACGACGTGTCGTCGTAGGTGATGCTCAGCAGATACCGGGCATTATAGCGGACGTTCATCTGACGCATAAGGCTGTAGGAAGAAAAGCCCGAGACATCGCCGTTTTCCGTCTGCCGGGCGAGTTCTTCCTTTGCCGCGGCCAGATAATTTTCCTTGCCGGAAATGCTGTATTCGCTGCCCGATTCGGCGCCGACGGCAAAATCCGTATACTGCTTATGCAGCGCTTCGTTGATCGCGGCAGCGGCCGCGTCGTTTCCGTTCATGGAAACGCTCGGCTCGGCGCAGGCATAGACGAGAAGAAGCGCCGCATTGTCCGCGGTATAAAAATCCTCGTTCTCGCGCCGGACGGAAATCACCGGCACATTGCGGTTTTCGGCCGCCGGCGTCTCCGTGGGCGCGGCGGTAGTCTCCGGCGCGGCGGTCACGGGGATCGCCGTGGGTTCCGCCGTGGGCTGTGCCGGAGTTTCCGGCTTTGTGCTGCACGCCGCGAGCGAAAGGGAAAGCGCCGCGCAGAGCAGCAGGGACAGGCCTTTCTTTTTCATGCTCATACAGTTATAGTTACTCCTCATAACGCGTGAGCGCGTAGTCGTAAATATTGTGTCCGCTCTCGAGCGGCGCACCGTTCACGGTGAGCATTACCTCCGTGCCGTCAAAGGCGTCGAGCAGCGTGTTGACGATGCCGCCGACGAGGAAGTACTCTCCGCTCGTGCCGAGAGAGCGCACCTGCGCGGCGAAGGCGTCGTTGAGATCGGCTTTGATGTGGCCGTCCTTGTCTGCGGTAACGGTGTTGAACGCCGCGCCGTTTTCAAAGATAAGGCCGTCCATCGCGCCGTTGAGCGTTTCGGCGGTGATCTCCGTGCCGTCGAGCGCGGTGCCGAAGGCAAGGAAGTGCTCGGCGTTCGCGTCGCTGCGGTAGATGCGCACCACGGCAGGGGCTTCGCAGCCGCGCTCGGCGAAGATCGCGGTATAGGTGTCGCGCACGTCCTTGGCGCTGTAGGGGTAATGCGCCGGCGTATAGCCGCCGTCGGCAAGGAGGTTTTTCCCGCTCTCGCCGTAAAGGCCCATGGCGGTCTCATACATCGCGGTGAGCTTATCGGTAAGCTTTTCGCCGAACTCCGTCTCCTCGCCGAGATCAAAGGCGGCTGCGCCGCTGCGCACGGCGTCCATGCCGTTCGTGAGCGAGAAGTCCATGATCGTGGCAGCAATGCGCGCTCCCGTGAGCGAGCAGCCGGCGGTGCCTTCATGATAGTTGTTGAAAAGGTCGCACAGCGCGTCGTAAAGGCCGTTCTTCTCCGGCGTCACCGTGACAGACGTGTCGGTTTTCTCGGGCATCGCGGTGGTTTCCGGCGGCACGCTCGTCGGAGCGCTCGTCGGCTCCGCCGTTGCGGCGGGTTCGGCGGCTGCGCTGCCGGACGACGCATTGCCGGATGTTGCGGCGGGCTGCTCCGGCTTCGGCGAGCAGGCTGTCATAAACGCCGCGCACAGAATAAGCGCCAGAAGCGCCGCGGCAAATCGTTTCATCTTCATAAGCTCTTTCCTTTCCTCGCACCTTTGGGTGTTCGAAAATATAGACGCCGGACGGGGTCGTTTGGTTCCCCGTCCGGCAAAAATATTATACGGTTTTCTGCGGAAACACAAGAGCGGCTTTGAAAAGATCGCCGTCAAGCGTCAGCGTGAGCTTTCCGCCCATGAGCCCCATGAGAGAATTGGCAATGGAAAGTCCCAGTCCGCTGCCGTCCGTGTGGCGCGAGCCGTCGCCGCGGACAAACCGCTCCATCAGCTCCTCCGCCGGGATGTTCAGCGGCTCGCGGGAAATATTTTTGAGCGTGAGCACCGTTTCCGTTTCACCCGGCGTCAGCTCCAGATAGAGCCGCGTGCCGCTCTGCGCGTATTTTACCGCGTTGCCCAGCAGATTATCCAGCACGCGCCATAAAAGCCGCCCGTCCGCCGTGACATACGTTTCCCCCTCCGGCGCATTCAGCACCGGCGTAATGCTCGCCGCGGCGAATTTTTCGGTGTACTCCCCCGCGCTCTGCCGCAGCAGTTCGCCGAGATCGATCTTTTCGAGATTCACCGGCAGCGCGCCGCTGCTCGCCTTGCTCGCGTCCACGAGATCGGTCGTGAGCTTTTTGAGCTTCTGGCTCTGGCGGTCTAAAACCTCGATGTATTCCTGCGCCTGTTCGCTTTCGATCGGTTCTTTTTTGAGAAGATCGACATAGCTCACAATGCTCGTGAGCGGCGTTTTGAGATCGTGGCTGACGTTGGTGATGAGCTCGGTTTTAAACCGCTCGGACTTCATGCGCTCGTTCACAGCGCGGCTCATGCCGACGCTCACGGCGTTGAGATCGTCGCCGTGCTCCTTGAGCACCGGGTACATTTTCTCCGTGTCCACCGTGTAGGTGAGATCGCCCGCGGCGAGCTTCTGCGCCGCCGTCTGCAGCGCCTTGAGCTGGCGCATGATACGGATGACGAAATACAGTCCCGCGATGTCGAGCGCAACGAGCATGAGAAGCTGGAAGAAGCTGCCCGAAAGACATATAAGGAGCATGCCGAAGAAATTGACAAGCGCCACAACCGCGTACACAAGGATCCCCTTCCACGCGATGGGCAGCGCGCGGACGAAGCCGCGCACGGCGCGGTATACAAAGCGGCAGACGATATAGATGATGCTGTTTCTCCACCACTTCCCGGCGCGGAGCCGCGCCGAGATCGTGCAGAGCGTGAGCAGCACGACAAAGCCGATCCAGAGCGCCATGAGCGTAACCGGCATCATCCATACCCAGAGCGGGTTATAGAGCAGGTTAATTTCCGACAAGTCGAAATAGAAGTTTGCCGGGACGGCCACCGCCGCCAGCGCCGCGGCGAGAAAGAGATCGAGCGGCACGCGGTGGATGCCGCGCAGCTTCACGCCGTCCGGCTTTTTTCCCATGGACGCCATGAGGAAGACGAGGAGCGCGAGACACAGCACCGCCGTGATGATGCCCACGGGGAGATAGGCGTTCTGATAGCGCAGCAGCGTGCCGACGGAGGTGCGGAGCAGCGTCAGCTCCTCGCCGGGCGTCTGCTTCGGTTCGAGATACGCCTGCGCGTCGATCCAGCTGACTCCGATGGAACAGCCGCCGGAAATGCCGAGCGGCACGGCGTTTTTCGTTCTGCCGTCGTACAGCACCTTGCCGGTGGACGTATCCGTCGCTACATAGGAGTAGCCGGAGGGAAGCTCGGGGTATTCGCCGGTATACCGTTCCTCCTGCAGCGCGTTGTTGAGCAGAACGCGGATGCCGTTCTTATACACCGACACGCTGTCCGGCTCAGGCAGCGTGCGGTCGCGGTCGATCCGGGTCATATAATACCCCGCGGCGCAGAGCAGCGCCGTAAGGCCGCAGAGCAGACACAGGATAAAGGCGACGGCGCGTGCCGCCGCGCTATGCGTAAGCTTTTTCATTTTTTCATTTCCTCCAGCTTATAGCCTTTGCCCCAGACTACCTTCAGATAGCGGGGGTTCGCCGGGTCAATTTCCAGCTTTTCACGCAGATGGCGGATATGCACCGGCACCGTTCCCTCCGCGGAAAACGGTTCGTCCTTCCAGACGCGCCGGTAGATATCGGCGCTCGAAAACACCTTGCCGGGGTTTTCGAGCAGGAGACGGAGAATGTCGTACTCCGTCGGGGTGAGCGTTACCTCCTCGCCGTCAAGCGTGACGCTCTTGCGCTCATCGTCCATGGCGATGCCGCCGAGCGTGAGCGCGGTGCTTTTCTCCGGCATGCCGCCGAGCTGGGCATAGCGCCGGAGCTGCGCCTTGACGCGGGCAAGGACCTCAAGAGGGTTGAAGGGCTTGGTGATATAATCGTCCGCGCCGACGGTGAGACCGAGGATCTTATCGTTGTCCTCGCTCTTGGCGGTGATGAGGATGACCGGGACGTTGCTCTGCTCGCGCAGCTTTGCCGTCGCCGTCATGCCGTCCATGCCGGGCATCATGATGTCCATGAGCACGAGCTGTACTTCCTCGTGCTGCATGAGCTCGAGTGCCGCTAAGCCGCTGTCGGCCTCACAGACGGCGTAGCCCTCGCCCGTAAGATAGATGCGCAGCGCGTTCCGGATATCGCGCTCGTCGTCGCAGATGAGTATTTTGTACATGGCTCTTCCCCTCTCTCGTTTACAGCTACAGCATAGCATCCCCGGCTTTAATAATAAAGATGGGATTTCTTTAAGTTTCGTTTAAGACGCGCTGCTCCGTGCTTATTTTTTTACAGCAAAGCCCGGCCATCCGCGGATGGCCGGGCTCAGTTTGTCGAGAAACCCGGTTACGCATCAGGCAGCAACCGGGTTTCCGGCATATAAAGAGCAGAAAAAGCGGAAAAGCAAGAGGCGGAAAGGGTCATCCCATTTCCATGCTGCCAACTTTTTCAAGTTCATGGCAGCAAACTTAAGCTTCACCCAGTTCGTCACCTGAGCCAAGCCTCTGTATTGTGTATAACGCATCGCGTGTTTCTCTTTGGCATCTGCAAAGACCCGTTCAATAGTCTCTTTACGTTTCTCGTAAAGCTTCTCGTACTCCGGTGTGTATCTGGCGTCCTCTGCCAGTTCCTCGTAGTCCTTCCAGATATGCCGCTGCACCGTTTTGACACAGTCTTTGGAATGGGTGCAGCGCTCCCGGGTCGGACAGTCGGTGCATATTCTTGGATCGCTCTTGTATTCCCGGTATCCCTCACGGTTTGTCGTACGGTATTTTAACGGCTGGTATTCGGGACATATCACACAGTCATAGAATTCATCGTAAACATACTTCCACTGCTCGTGTCCGCCTTTCATGGTCTGCGGACGCTTGTAGGCTGTGGACAAAACTCTGCCATCACTGAAAACCTTTTTGCAAATATGGGGTGTTTTATACGCCGCATCGGTCACAACAACTTCTGTTTCCGGAAACTGCTCCGTTACCTTGTCGTAAACCTCATCAAAGGCCACGCTGTCGTGGACATTGCCGGACGTTACCACCGTCTCCAGTATAAAGCCGTTTTTATCACATGCAGTATGTGCTTCGTACGCAAACTGCCGCTTATGTTCTCCCTTTACGAACAGGCCGCAGTCCGGATCCGTAAGGCTCTTCGTCACAGTACGGGACTTCTCTTTCTTCCTGCGAGCCAGCTTCTTCTTAGATGTGCTATCCCTGCGCTTCTTTGCTGAGGCAGATGGGTCATCGTCGTTGTCGAAGGGCTTCTTTCCGTGCGCTTCTCTGTCCGCGTTGACTTCTTCCATCAGTTCTTTAGCGTAATGTTTAGATGCTGCCGGGATCTGCTCCTTCACCTGCTTCTTCGTGTTGGCGTTCGCCTTGATGTGGGTGCCGTCTATAAAGACGGCTCTGGGAGAAAGGTATCCCGCATCTGCTACTTCGCTCAGTATCCACGCAAATATCTGGTCTACTGTTTCTGCAGTAAAGCGATGACGGAAGTTATAGCTCACCGTAGAAAAATGCGGCGTTTCTTCCTGCAGCGTGTATCCCAAAAATCAGCGGTAAGCTACGTTCAGGCTAACTTCATCCGCTGTCCGCCGCAGTGAAGGCAGACCGTACAGATGCTGGATCAGGACCATCTTGAACAGCATCACCGAATCGATACTGGGCCGTCCGTTATCTCCACTGTAGAGCGGCTCCACCATTTCGTACAGCCGGTCAAAGTCCACCGCTGCATCTATTTTCCGAAGCGGGTGCCCTCTCGGCACCAGCTCATCTATGACCACAAACTCTACCTGATCTCGATCTTTTTTCCCTCGTTCCAGCATCTTTCTTCACCCTCTTTCATTTTACCATCTATATGAGAAAAAGCCCAGCTACTGCTGGACTTTTTCGACAGACTGAGCCCGGCCATCCGCGGATGGCCGGGCTTTTGGGTTTTATTGGGAGATTTTATTCGGTTGTTTCGTCCGCTGTCTTTTTTGGAAATTCAGTGATTTCGCCGCAGCTGTACTGCCATATGAGCTCCGCATCGTCCAGCGTCACTTTCCCGTCGCCGTTTACATCCGCGTTTTCGAGCTGCGCTTCCGTCAGCGTGAAGCCACCGGTGGTGCCGCTTTCGGTATTGCGCACGTGCTCGGCCACTCTCGCGGCGTCCTCGGCAGTGATTTTGCCGTCGGCGTCCATGTCGCCGGGAAGCGACGGCGTGATCGTAAGCGCGATCGTCACCGCCGGCGGATCGGCCGGGTACTGCGAACCGCCCTGGCCGTCCTTATCCTGATACATGATATGCTCAAAGCGGATCTCAAACGTGCTGTCCGTGTCGGCAAGTGGCTGCTGCGAGAACGTGACATACTTCGTCACATCGCGCTCAAAGCCGTTTTTGTATACCGCCGTGATCTTCATGCCGGAGGCATCAAACGTCTCCCCGGCGCGGTAGGTGAGCTTATCGGGCTGCGCGTCCACACGAAGAGCCGTGATCACGCTGCCGACCGCCATCATATACGCCGAGTCGTTCTTGAAGTAGATCGTGCCGGAGGCGTCGGTAATCGGGCTACAGATGGCGTATTGTGCCTGATCGCCGTCAGGCGTGAAGAGTACCGCCGCAGTATCGTAGGTGATCTCCTTCCCGCCATCGACCGTCGTTTCCTTCACGGTAATGTTGGGAGCCATCTGGCCGGGCTTGTCGCGCAGGACACGCAGCTTGCCGGGCGTGAAGTTATCGAAGAAGTACACATATACCACGCCTTCGCTCTCCTCGTAGGCGGTGGTGAGAAGGCCGCTCGTCTGGGGATAGCCCTGCGTGCGCACCGTGTAGGCGATCTTCCAGCTGTTGAGATCGATCACGGTGATGTTGTGACCGGAATATGCCTTGAACTGGCCGACGCCGGAGATGCCGATGTACGCGCGGCCATTATAGATGACCGGGCTGCACGTGCTCATAGCGGGGTTCTGGGGGTCATCGGCATAGTTATAGAGCTTGATGTACCGGAGATCACTGAGCTCGCCGTTCTCCGCAACGGCAGCGCTGTAGAAGTAGCCGCCCTTCGTGGTGAAGTAGGCGCGGCCGTTATGATAGGTCACGCTGCTGCGCGCGTCGCCCGGATGCGGGAGCCGGATCGAGCTGATGAGCTCGCCGGTCCGGGGATCGAGCGAGAGAATGCTCGCATAGCCGCTCGTATAGCCGGAATCGCCGTCATCCGTCGGGATGAGAACATAGCTGTCCGTCACATACGCGCCGGCCCAGTAGAAACCGCCAAGGCTCTTGTACTGCCAGGTGGGAATCTTTGCCTCGTCGCCTCTCGTCGGATTCTCGTCCGTCACGGACAGGCACACGAAGTTTGCATTGAGCTGTTCGCCCTGCCAAAAGCCGGTGTAGATATAGCCGTTATGGTAGTAGATCGGGCAGTTTGGCTGACCGCCGAGCGAGTCGCGGTAGATCCAGAGCGGCTGGAGCGTCTCGGCATCGAACGCCTGCACGCCGCCGTCCGCGAGGCCGACGAAGATCATGCCTTCGGCATACGTCGGGCTGTTGATGGCAAAGGACGATTTGTGATCCATCTGCCCCTTGCCCTCGACCTCGCCGGTCACAACGTTCAGCTTATAGATCATGTCCTTGGCGTAAGTATAGAGATAGTCCCCCACGAGGATCGGGCAGCCGCAGGCGTCGGCACTGTAGCCCTCGCCGAGCTGCGTTGCCCAGTAGAGCACCGTGTTCTCCGCCGTGGTGGGCGTTTTCACGTCTACGACGCCGTTATTGTATTCGTCCGCACGGAACGAAGGCCACACCTCGGCCATCGGCGTATACGAGCGCTCCGGCGCTTTTTCCAGCGTCACAGTAACCGTTGCCGCCTCCTGCGGTACGGTATAGGCCTCTTCCTGCATACCGACGTACCCGTTCCGGGTCACGGTATAGCGGAAGCTCGCCCCCGGCGGGAGCAGCGCCGTGCCGTTCTCGTCCGTATAAACGCAGCGGCCGGTGTTGTTGTTGACGAGGAACACGTTGGCGTCGGATGGCGTCACGTCAAACGTGACCGCCACCGGCTCCTTCTTGATGAAGTGAAGGTTATAGACCGTAGAGACGGCGTTCGCATCGCTGTGCAGCACCTCGAGCGCAATGGTCTCCTGGGACTTATCCGTATCGAGCGGCACGGTAACGCCGTCAAGCGTCTCGAAGCGCTCGCTGCCGACGCGCGCGGCATAATCGCCCGAGGCCGCGTACGATGCCGTCGGAGTGAAGGACGAGGTCGTGTTGGCGACCTGCATATAGTAGTCGGTCACATCGCCGCTGAAGGTGATACGGCTGCCGGCGGCATCGGTGAACGCGAGCGTTTCGCTGTCGGCGGTGACAGTAAGACTCTTAAGATGCAGACTGCGGACAAGCTGGAGCGTATAGTCCTGATAGTACGTGGTCTTGCCGCTCGTTTTGGACGCGCGCAGCGTCATCGTGCGGGCAATGCCGCCGATCTGGAGGAGGCCATTGAGGCGCGTTACACTGCTGTCGCCGACGGCGTCAGCGATGACCGTTTCCTTGATGCCGTCGACTTCGCCGGTGGAAGGCACGATATAATCATTAATGGCCGTCACGGAGTAGCCGCTTGCCGCCGTCGCCTGCGCAAACATGCGGCTGATCGTATCGGGGATCACGTAGCGCACACTGTGCGTACCGGCCGCGAACGGCGTTTCCGGCTTGAACTCGTTCCGGGTGGAGGAAGACAAATTGTCAAAGAGTGCCGCGGCCGTGATCGCGTCCGCCGTTATGGGCGAGGCCGCTTTCACGGTGAGACCGTCCGATGCCGTAAATGCAACAGAGGCGTGATACCAGACATTCTTCGTCGTGACGCAGGTATAGCCGCGGCCCGGGACGAGCCCATAGCTCCCGTCCGCCGCGGCGGCAACGGTGTTGCCCGCCGCATCGCGCACCTCCGCGGTGCAGCCGTCCGGCACGGCGAGCTTAACGTTTGCCGCCGCGCTGCGGGTGATGCGCAGCGTATACTGCGCCGTTTGGCCGCTCGCGGAAACGCCGATCACCGCTTCGGCATCCGCCGCCGTCCGGATCGTGCCAGTACCGGAAACGGCGTAATCCTCGCCGTAGCCCTCGGCGGCAAGGAGGATGCTGTCCGTTACGGCGGTCATGGTGTATTCGTTCGTATACGGGTCAAAGACGGGCTCGATGATCTGCGGCGTGCCGTCCGGCGCTTTCACGGTAACGGACCGGAGCGTCGGCACGCGCACGATGTGTATCGTGTACGTCTGTACCTGCATATACCCGTCCGTGCCCGTGTAGCGTCCCTCGAGCGGGATGGTGATGCCGTCCATGCCGTAGCGGATGCAGCGCGACATGGCCGTATAGTTCGAATCCCAGGAGCGCGTGATTTCCGAGGCGTCCTCCCCGGTATCGGTATAGGTGTATACCGTGCGCAGCTTGGTGTCCTTTTCATTCGGCACCGCGCCCATTTTCGCTTCAAGATAGACCTGCGTCGTGCAGTCGGGAATATAGAAGGTCTTTTCGTTCGTGCCGGAGAGCTCGGAGCGGTATACCTTCGGATCGAATCCTGAGGGGCCGAAGTCGCGGCTCAGGCGCACTCCGGCAAACCACTCGCCGTACGGCAGCTTCACGGCCACCACCTCGGCGGGGCTCTCCTCGCTGACGGTGAGCGTGCCGCGGACGCTGTTGGCGCCGCCGTCCGACACCTCGAAGCTGTATTCCCCCGCAATGACGGAAAGGGATGTGCCGTCTGCTTCCGTCACGTTGCCGTAGCTGTCGGTCATGCGGATGCGGGACACCGCCGGAGCCGCGCCGTTCTGCGTGAGCGCGAACGTCACGGTATGCTTCGTCCCGGCAAGCAGCGCTTCGTATTCCTTTACGGCGGCGTTGAGCTCGGCAAGAAGCGCGTCGGCCGTATCGGCAGAGGCGGTGCGCAGCCCCGCGAGCGCGGTGTCGTACGCCTCCGCCGCGCGGCCATAGCGCTGCACGTTGTTCGTCATTTCGGTGAACCTGCCGAGCCCGATGATGAGCGCGGTCACGGAGGCATTGTTCTGCCCCATTGCTTCCGAAAAGGCCAGAACGTTGATCTTCTCCGCGGGAACGGTCAGATCATAGTCGTTATCGCCGATCTTATAGTCATGGAAGCGCACAAAGTTTGCGCTCTCCCCCTCAATGCTCTCAACGAACGCCTTGTCCGCGCCCTGAAAGCGGAAATCGTACCCGCTCGCCTCAATGGCTTCGAGAACCGTCTGTCCGGCGGTATACGTCACGCGCGTCGGCGCGATGACCGTTTTCTGGTTCGTCGCAACGCTCAGATAGAAATACCCCGGCTGCGATTCCGCCGCCGCCGCCGGTACCGGCAGCACCGACAGCATCAGGCAGAGCGCAAGCAGCAGCGCCGCGATCCGTTTGCTTCCCAACAGTTTTTTCATTCGTTCCTTTTCTCCTTTTACAGATACAGGCATTCGATCCAGCGGTATATGAGCTTCTGTCCCAAGCTCCAGCGCCGCCGGCACTCGCTGAGCACCGTGCGGACGTATTCCTTCATCGTATCGCGCTGCGCGTCCGTCATGGCGTGCGCGCTGAAGAGCGCCTCGCGGTTGAGATCTGCCGCCTCCGCCGCGCCGTCGAGCTCGTCCGGCGCGAGGCTCGTCCGGCGCAGCAGCACCGCGGCGTAGCCGTAGAGTGCGGCGATCGCGCCGCGGTTATCCAGACGCTCAATCCTTTGCAGCGCCGTGCGCAGCTCCCGCCGCCGCAGCAGCACAAGAAGCGCCGCAGCGAGCAGGATGAGCAGCGGCAGAACGACCGCCGTTACAAAGCGCGGCACGCGGAAATGGCGGAGCAGCCCGCCGTCTTCGGTGATATCCTCGGGCGCTTCGTCCTCCGGCGGCTCGGGCTCGGTCTGGCTGTAATAGCGCTCGGTCTTGAGACCGGAGCCGGGGCCGGCGTTGAGCTCCTCGTCGTCGGTATATCCGGGGGTCGTTTCAAACGGGATCCAGCCGACACCGTCGAGATAATACTCCGCCCAGGCATGCGCGTTTCTCTCCGTGAGCACAATCCGCTCCCCGGCAGCATAGTGTCCGGCCTCCGCGGCGGAGAGGAAGTAGCCCTCAACATACCGCGCCGGAACGCCGAAGTACCGGAGCATGAGTGCCGCGGCGGTCGCATAGTGGACGCTGTAGCCGCTGCCGGAGCGTTCGAGCGCGTAGGTGAGAAAGTCGGCGTCGCCGGTATAGCTCACGACGCTTTCGCTGTAGGTCAGGCGGCTTTCCAGCGTTTGCAGGATGATGTCCTTGATCTGTGAGAGCGTTCGCTCCTCCGCGGGGAGATCGAGCGCGCGTCCGATGGCCGCCGCCGTCTCCTCCGGCAGCGCGAGATAGTTCGCTTCGACATATGCGCGGTAATCCGTTTCACGGCGAAGAAACGCCTGCACGTCCTCGGTGCGCTGGCGCACGGCGAGCGCGGACTGCGCGGTGAACCATTCCGGCACGCTGCCGGGGATATACGAGAGCGCTTCCGTTCCCGTGCCCGGCGCAGAGGCGTCGCCGATGAGCGAATCGTCCAGCCCCTCCCATGCGCACAGCGCATACGGGAGATAGGCCCGCTCCCGGCAGGCCGAGAGGTTTTCCACGGTCATGCTCTCCGCCGGGGTATCGGCGGCGAGCGCCGCTGCGGCGGAAACGGACGTGAGCGCATTGAAGCCGTCGGCGTGCAGCCAGTAAAAATTGTCCGCCCACGCGGCCCTGTCCGCGGCGGGGAGAGGCTCCCACGCGCTGCCGGTGTATACCTCGCCGGTCATGCCGCGAAGATAGAGCTTCTGCGTCGTGTCCATTGTGACGGCGAGCGCCGGAGCGTCGTTTTTCTCCCACGCGCCGAGATTTTTGAGCTGTCCCTCCGGGAGAGAATTTGTGCTTTTATCGTAGCGCAGCGCGTGCCATGCCTGCGCCGCCCCCGTCTGCGCCGCGGCAGCCGTTCCGCCGAGCGCGAAGAGTCCCGCCGCGGCAAGCGCCGCGCAGAGGATTGCCGAGACGAGCGAGAGAGAAAACCTCTCCCCGCCGCGGCCGCGCAGCAGCCAGAGCGCGATCCCGGCAAGAAACGCCGCCGTGCCCCAGCCCGCCGGGACGATGCCTGCCGCCGCGCCGAGGGCAAAGGGCGCTGCAACGATTAGCGACGGAACCGCGCCGGTGCAGAGCAGAAGCTCCGCCGCCGCGGCAAGAAAGAGCGCCGCTGCGCGCGCGTGCGAGACGTTTTCCACGTCCCAGAGCATATAGATCCGTCCGGTCTTTTCCGGCAGGACGGAGAGGATATCGTTGCCGAGCGCGCAGAAGCCGTCGCGCAGCGGGACAAAGAAGATCGCCGCTGCGATGCCGAGGACGAGCACGCCCGCAGCCAGTATCCACGGCGCGGCCTTCGTCTGCGCCAGAGCGAGCAGCGCAAGTGCAAACGCAAAGAGGCTCGCCGCAGCCGCCCAGCCGCTGTCCACCCCGGACGGAAACACGCCCGCAGCCGTCTGGCCGAGACCGAGCGCGAGAAGCGCCGCCGGAAGCAGCGCGGAAAGAAATGCCTTTCCCCGCGGCGGCGCGGCAGCGCGCTGCGCGCGGAGAGCAAGGCCGGTCTTATGTTTCACTTTCATTCCATAAACTCCAGATCATGCAGGCGCTGCTCATAATCCTCCGGCGTGAACCGGACCGTCCGGCACGGCGCGGCCGTCTCCGTGCGCGAGCAGAGGAGGAGCGTCAGCGCACATCGTTCGGCGAGCGCCTCGATCTCCGGCGGCACGGCGTGCGCGAAGAGCAGCACGCGGCCGTAAAAGCTCTCGCCGCCCTGCCGGGCGAGCAGAGCCGTTCCGCTCTCCCCCGCTCCGGCGGAGCGCACCATGCGCGGCAGCAGCGTGAGCAGCCGGTCGGTGTCGGGCGCTTCCTCGAGAACGTTCTGCCCCTCGCCGCTCCAGCCGAGCGTATAGGCAAAGCATAGTGTCCGGCCTCCGCGGCGGAGAGGAAGTAGGCC
>ERZ1504230.282-NODE-282-length-17521-cov-2.900893_pt1 | contig 17521 bp, 17 predicted proteins | sample MGYA00572417_ERZ1504230 | MGnify/ENA primary metagenome ERZ1504230 (study PRJEB39906, sample SAMEA3182086) | gut metagenome | biome: human; feature: gut; material: Stool; isolation source: human stools | place: Canada | collected 2013-01-21 ...
AGGCTATTCTTCAGACAGCCGAGGAATTGAAATCTCCTGTAATTCTCGGTGTTTCCGAGGGCGCCGGAAAATATATGTGCGGATATAAGACCGTTGTAGGCATGGTTAACGGCATGCTCGAGGAATTGAACATCACCGTTCCGGTTGCTCTTCACCTTGACCACGGCAGCTATGAAGGCGCTAAAAAGTGCATTGAGGCAGGCTTCTCATCGATAATGTTTGACGGTTCTCATTATCCGATCGAAGAAAACATTGAAAAGACAAAGGAGCTTGTTGAAACCTGCAACAAGCTCGGTCTCTCCCTTGAAGCAGAGGTCGGCGCTATCGGCGGCGAGGAAGACGGCGTTATAGGCGGCGGCGAGGTTGCAGATCCGAAGGAATGCAAAATGATAGCTGATCTGGGCGTTACAATGCTGGCTGCGGGTATCGGCAATATTCACGGCAAGTACCCCGCTAACTGGACAGGCCTCCGTTTCGATACATTAGCTGAAATTCAGGAGCTCACAGGCACAATGCCCCTCGTTCTTCACGGCGGCACGGGAATCCCGGCCGACATGATAAAGAAAGCTATCTCCCTCGGCGTTTCAAAAATCAACGTTAACACCGAATGCCAGTTAGCTTTCGCAGCGGCTACCCGCAAGTATATTGAAGCGGGCAAGGATCTTGAGGGCAAGGGCTTCGATCCCCGCAAGTTGCTTGCAGACGGCGCTCAGGCTATTAAGGATACAGTTAAGGAAAAAATGGAGCTTTTCGGCTCAGTCGGAAAAGCTTAAACAAAATTTCGGCATAACAAAACGGTCACCTGCAAAAGCAAGTGGCCGTTTTTTATAATTCCGAATTCCGCATTTATCTTACACCGCGTCGGGGTGGGTATGCTTATACTCGATATTTTCCTCGATCATCATATCCTTAACCTTCATAAGGCGGGCGCGGCTTGCGCGCTCGTTTTCTTCAAGCTTCATGGATATAAAGTGAATCGTTTCCTGATAGCGCGGTATCATAACATGCTCAAGAGCATTAACGCGGCGGCGCGTTTTTTCAATTTCATCCGCCATAAGCTTTACCGATTTTTCCATTTCGGCAAGCTTCAGCATTTTAGGCAATAGGTCGGAAAGTCCGCTTACCGCATCGTCAAGCTCAAAGCTGGTTGACGCAAAGCCGTAGGAGAAAATATCCGATTGCTCGCTGGTTCTTGTTTTAAAGGAATAAACAGGTATATCCACGCTCATAACATTGCGGGTGGAGGCTTCGAGATAAACCTCCTGCTTCGGCGCTAAAAGGGCTGTGTCAAGCTCCTCTTTAGACATAACGCTTGAGGCTAACACAAAATCGTTATTAACCGATTTTAAGCGTTCCTCAACCTCCTCGCGCAAAGTCTTTGTCTCGCGTATCATATCAAGAAACTGCCGCATAAGTTCATCGCGTTTATCTTTAAGCAGCTTATGACCGCGCAGCGCGGTGGAAAGCTGCTTTTTAAGGCGCGTCAACTCCATACGGGTGGGGTTTACGTTAAGTACAGCCATATTTTATGACCTCCTTAAAGCTTACCGTAATACTTATCAAGCATTTCATCGCTGATACGCTTAAGCTCACTGCGTGGCAGAATTGAAAGCAGCTTCCAGCCGAGATTGAGCGTTTCCTCAATGGTACGGTTGGTGTTGTAGCCCTGCGACACATATTCGCTTTCAAATCTATCAGCAAATTCGGCGTACTTTTTATCAATATCGGTCAAAGCAGCCTCGCCCAGAATTACCATAAGCTCCTTGGCGTCCTTACCTCTGGCATACGCCGCGAAAAGCTGGTTCATTGTAGCGGCGTGATCCTTACGGGTGCGCCCCTCGCCTATGCCCTTATCCTTAAGACGTGAGAGCGACGGCAAAACGTCGATAGGCGGTGTTACGCCCTTTCTGTAAAGATCGCGGCTCAAGATTATCTGACCCTCGGTAATATAGCCTGTAAGGTCGGGTATCGGGTGGGTCTTATCGTCCTCGGGCATTGTTAAAATAGGTATAAGGGTTATAGAGCCCTCTTTGCCCTTAAGCCTGCCTGCGCGCTCATAAAGGGTTGCAAGGTCGGTATACATATATCCGGGGTAGCCGCGTCTGCCCGGCACTTCCTTACGCGCGGCGGATACCTCACGCAGAGCATCGGCATAGTTTGTAATGTCGGTCATAATAACGAGCACCTGCATACCGAGGTCGAATGCCAAGTATTCGGCGGCGGTAAGCGCCATCTTCGGCGTTGCAATACGCTCAATTGCGGGGTCGTTTGCAAGGTTTACAAACATTACCGTTCTGTCAATAGCGCCTGTTTCCTTAAACGAATCTATAAAGAAGTTAGACTCTTCAAAGGTAATACCCATTGCGGCGAAAACAACAGCAAACTGCTTGTTGTCCCCTAGCACCGTCGCCTGTCTTGCTATCTGCGCGGCAAGGTTCGCGTGCGGAAGACCCGAAGCCGAGAAGATAGGCAGCTTTTGCCCTCTTACCAGGGTGTTAAGTCCGTCGATAGCGGAAACGCCGGTCTGAATAAACTCCTGCGGGTAGTTTCTCGCGGCGGGGTTCATAGGTCTGCCGTTAATATCCATTCGCTTTTCGGGTATTATTTCGGGGCCGCCGTCAATAGGTCTTCCAAGTCCGTCAAACACGCGGGAAAGCATATCGGGCGATACGGGCAGCTCCATTCCGCGCCCTAAAAAGCGCACCTTTGAATCAGCAAGGTTAATTCCCGCCGAGTTTTCAAAAAGCTGAACCAATGCGTTTGTGCCGTTTATTTCAAGCACCTTGCAGCGGCGAATATCGCCGTTAGGCAGTTCTATTTCGCCCAGCTCATCGTACTTAACGTTATCAACGTCGCTTACCATCATAAGAGGTCCTGCAACCTCGCGTATGGTTTTATATTCCTTTGGCATAGCAGTTCCCCTCCTTAATCCTCATCCTTTGCCTTAACAGCCTTTTCTATATCGCTGTCAAGCTCGGATAAAATTTCGTTGTATTCGCTTTCGGTCTGCTTTTCATCGGCATACTTAAAGCGGCCTATGCGCTCGCGCGAGGGCATCGCAACTATTTTTTCAATAGCAGCACCCTTGCCAAGCGCTTCAAGCGATTTATCGTAAAACGCCAAAATAAGCTCCATAAGCAAATACTGCTTGTTAAGCGAGGTATAGGTATCAACCTCGTCAAACGCGTTCTGGTGCAGGTAGTCCTCTCTTATAGACCTTGCCGCCTCAAGCTTTAAGCGGTCGGAGGGAGAAAGCGCATCCATACCTACAAGCTTTACTATTTCTTCAAGTTCGGATTCTTCCTGCAAAATAGTCATAAGTCTGCCGCGCAGCTTGTACCAATCGGGCTTAACGTTTTTATTAAACCAGTCCGACAGCGAATCGGCATAAAGCGAATAGCTTGTAAGCCAGTTTATTGCGGGGAAATGGCGCTTATATGCAAGGGCTGAATCAAGCCCCCAGAAGACCTTTACTATACGGAGCGTTGCCTGCGATACGGGCTCTGAAATATCGCCGCCCGGAGGGGATACCGCGCCGATAACCGAAAGCGCGCCCTCTGTTTCGCCCTCACCGTTTACAATAACTCTGCCCGCGCGCTCATAGAACTGCGCAAGGCGCGAGCCTAAGTAAGCGGGGTAGCCTTCTTCACCCGGCATTTCTTCAAGTCTGCCCGACATTTCACGCAAAGCCTCCGCCCAGCGGGAGGTTGAGTCTGCCATAAGCGCTACGGTGTAGCCCATATCGCGGAAATATTCGGCTATTGTAATGCCTGTATAGATAGACGCTTCACGCGCCGCAACAGGCATATCCGAGGTGTTTGCAATAAGCACGGTGCGCTCCATTAAGGAGTTGCCCGTTCTCGGGTCTTTCAGTTCCGGGAATTCGTTTAAAACGTCGGTCATTTCGTTGCCGCGCTCGCCGCAACCGATGTATACTATAATATCCGCCGCAGCCCATTTAGCAAGCTGGTGCTGCACAACGGTCTTGCCCGAGCCGAAGGGCCCCGGAACCGCCGCAACGCCGCCCTTTGCTATCGGGAACAGCGTATCAATAACGCGCTGACCCGTAACAAGCGGAATATCCGGCGATAATTTGCGCTTATACGGTCTGCCCACGCGAACGGGCCATGACTGCATAAGGGTAAATTCCTTTACGCCCTTATCGGTCTCTATTTTATAAACCGTTTCTTCAACCGTGTAGTCGCCCTCGGCTATTTCCACTATTTTGCCCTTTATTCTGTTAGGCACCATAATTTTGTGGTTTACAATGGCGGTTTCCTGCACCGTGCCAACGGTGTCGCCTGCTGCAACCTCGTCGCCCACCTTTTTTGCGGGGGTAAAGTGCCACTTTTTATCTCTCGGCAGGCTCGGCACTTCAACGCCGCGCTGAAGATTTGTGCCGCTTACCTTCATTATCTCTGCAAGCGGTCTTTGAATACCGTCGAATATTGAGCCGATAAGTCCGGGTCCCAATTCAACGCTCAAAGGCTTACCCGTGGAAACAACCTTTTCTCCGGGGCCTAAGCCCGCCGTTTCCTCATAAACCTGAATTGAAGCCTTATCGCCGTGCATTTCTATTATCTCGCCTATAAGGTGCTTATCCGAAACGCGCACAACGTCGAACATATCCGCGTTGCGCATACCCTCCGCAATAACAAGAGGGCCCGCAACCTTGGTTATAGTTCCTTCGGTCATTGTGATTACTCCTATCTGTTGAAAATTATATCCGAGCCGACCGCTTTTTCCACCGCGCCTTTAAGCGCCGCCACGCCCGAGCCGTTATTGCCCGAAACGCCCGTGATCGGCACAACCGAGGGGGAAAGCTGACGGTTTACCTTTTCAATCTCCTTTTGAAGAAAGGGTACTAACCTCTCGGTCACGAAAATAACGCCGTAGCCGGCATTAACTATTTTTTTAAACTCTGCGGCGCTTTCCGCATCTGCATCGCAGGGGTAAATATCAAGCCCCACAGCCGCAAAGCCCTTTATGCTTTCGGTATCGCCCAAAACCGCTATTTTAACCATAAAGCTCACGCAGCCTTTCAAGCGTTTTATCGGAGGCTTGCCCCGTTTTAACGCCGCTGTAAATTATCTGCAAATCGGTTATTTGCGCCTTGCGGGCTAACATATAGCCTATAAGCGGCTCTATACCGATAGTTATATATTTGCACCTTTTAGCGGTGGAAAGCAGCCTGTTATCGGCGTATTTTTCAAAATCACCGGGTGATTTTTTATAAGCCTCGGCAGCCTCTGCGCCGCCCACGGTAACCGCTTTACTCAGCAGCTCCAAAACTTTTTCTTCGCCGCCCAGCGCCGCTGTTACCATAGCCTTTTTGGAAACAACGCCGGTTTCTGTGAGGGTGCTTTCTGTAAACTGCGCACTCCTGCCCGTTTTTGCGGCACGCAAAGCCGCCTTAATATTTTTATAAAACACCGAAACGGTTATAAGGTCTTTTATAACCGTATTTTTCGATTTTTCGGCAAGCAATGTTTGCGCCGACATACAGCCCGCGTCTATAATGCAGTCGGCAAGCTGGCTGTCGCCCGATTGCACTAAAACCTCATACGCTTCGGCTGCGGGCTTTCGCATATAATCCGGCAGTAAATCAAACCGCTTTTCCTTTACCGCCTTTTGCAAAGCGGGTAATTCCACGCTTGCGGGAAGTATGAGCAGGTCTTCGTATTCCCTGCCCCTTATAATGCCTTTAAGCACCGCCTTGTAGTTGTGAAAATCATTTTCACAAAGGAATGGCGCAAAGGCGGCGGTATCCGGCGCGTTATCGGTCAGGTATTTCCACATTTCCTCGGCGTCCTCGTGCAAAAGAGTAGGCACATCGGCGTTATCGGTCTTGCCTATACCCTTATCGCGCAGCATACGCGCAAGCTCGGTTACATTGTTTGCGGCGGCAAAGCCCGATAAATCGTTTTTCTTTAAAAGCCTGTTTTCTCTCGCCCTTAAATTGCCTATTGCAAAGCCGACAGATTTTTCCGGCATAGTCTCACCTTCTTTTAAAGTTTAGTTTCAGTTAAACAGCGCTTTATTTAACTCGTCGGTCAGCACATCGCGCTTTTCGTGAATAAGCGCGGATAATTCGCCGTTTATCTGAATATCGCCGTATTTAAGTATGAAACCGCCGTTTATATCGGCAAAGGTATCGCTTAAAGTAAGGTCTAGGGCGCTGAGCTCCGATTTAAACGCCGCTATATCGCGGGCTTTATCCTTAACCGACAAATAAACCTCGCCCTTGCCGTTCAACTTTTCCTTTTTAATTAAGGTAAGCAGAAAATCAAAATAATCCTTATCGCCGTATGCGTTTACGGTATCGGCAACCGTGATAAGCGCCTTTTCAATAAGCCCTCTGCGGCAGTTAAGCGCCGTATCGCGTTTTAAAAGCTCGGCGGAGGATTTACCGGAGCTTATTATAAGCTCCGCCTTTTTCTCTGCCTCCGCCTTTATTTTTTCGGCTTCCGACTCAGCCTCTTCCCTTGCCGCGGCTGTAATTTCCGCCGCCTGCTTTTCGGCGTCGGAATTTATTTTATCCGCCTGCGCCTTTGACTCTTTGGCAATGCCTGCAAGTATTTTTTCGCTTGATGTCATAGCATTCACCTTACAGAAGAATTACGGTAAGGAATGAAATAAGGAACGCCAAAAGTGCGTAAATTTCAACGAGTGTGATGGAAACGAGCGCCTTCGGGAACGCGCTTTCGTCCTTAGCAAAAAGGGATATACCCGCAACTGCCGCTTTGCCCTGCAAAATAGCCGAAAGAAAACCGCCGAACGCGATAGGCAGGCAAGCCGCAAGAATCATAAAGCCATTCCAGGTTGTAAGGCTTTGAAGTCCGCCGAAAACGCCTATTTTGGTAAGCACTATAAAGGAAACTATGAATCCATAAAGTCCCTGCGTACCGGGGAGCAGCTCCAAAACCAGCATTTTACCGAATTTTGAGGGATCCTCAGCCAAAACGCCCATACCTACCTCGCACGCCATACCTACGCCGCGCGCAGAGCCTATACCTGCGAAAATTGTTGCCAGTGCCGCGCCCAAAAGCGCCAAAAAAGTTCCCATTGTCATTTTAATTTTCCTCCTTAGAATTTAGATCCAACTGTGTATATTTTGTATTGGTTGAAAATGTTTTGAATTCTTTTCCGCCGCCCTCGTAAAACTTTGAGAACAGCTCTACATATTGAAGTCTCAGCGTATGAACATACGCGCCCAAAATATTAAGCCCGAAGTTTATTGCGTGACCGAGCGGGAATATAATGATAAGCATTAAAAATCCGCCCACGGTTCTGCCGCCCATACCTGCCAGCATATTAAACACCGCGCTCATAGCAGATGTTGTAAGCCCCAGCGCCATAAGGCGCGAGAATGAAAGTAAGTCGCTTACATAGCTTGTAATATCGTAAAGCGAGGTAATACCTGAAAATATTCTCGCCACGGGGTTTTTCTTATCGCGCCCTTGGGTCAGTATCAGTCCCGCGGCAGAGCCTATCGCCAAAGCAATACCGACGGTCTTAAGAGAGGGCAGCACCACAAAGCCCGCCGCCATTACCGTAAGACCTAAAAGCTCGGTTATCCAAAGCCCGGCGTCAAAAAACGCGCCCGCTTTATCTCCGTTTTTCATGCAGGTTACAAACTTGGCGCAAAGACCGACGATTATTTCAATAAGACCCAGCGCAAGGCTTAAAATGAGCATTGTCACCGCGTCACCGTTCATCGGGTCTATAAGCGCAGGCAGCGCTACCTTGTGCCCGAAAAAGCTCTCGCTTATAACCGCTATGCTGTCCCCGAAAAAGCTGCCGTACACAAGCCCCCACAAAAACGTAGATATTCCGCAGTAGCGGAAAAGGCGCATACTCTGCTTCATTGAGGGCGAGGGGCGCAGCTTTTTAATCGCAAAGGTCGTTGCCAATATCATAATAAGTCCGTAGCCCGCGTCCGAAAACATCATGCCGAAAAACAGGTAATAGAAAAATCCGGTTATCGGCGTGGGGTCTATATCGTGAGCACCCGGCAGCGAATACATTTTAACCAGCGATTCGGCAGGTCGTGCAAAAGCATTGTTTTTAAGCACCACGGGCGCTTTTTCGTTATCCGCGTCCTCTGCCTCTATAACCACCGTAAACTGTTTATTCAGCTGCTTTTCAAGATAAGGCAGGTCGCGTTCGGTAACATAACCCTTTATAAGCACCGTGTGCGCCGTCTGTCCCGCCTCGCCTATCGCCTTGTACCGCTCGGCATGGCGCTTGCAATAGTCGTACAGACCCTCTATTTCCTCCGAGCGTTCGGATATATCCTTTATTTCCTTAATATACCCGTCAATCCGTTCCTTACATTTGGCTGCTCTTTCCTCTTTCGAGGCTATTTTATCCCGCGGCAGCTTTGAGGTTATCTGCACGGGCCGCGCAAAGGCGAGCGTTCTGAGAACCGCCTCGGCTTTTTCCGCCTGAGCCTTGGGGGTGCAGGCGAAAATATAGGTAAGGTCCTTGCCCGTATTTATTATTTCGGTGTAAAGCGTCAGCTCGGGGTCTGTCTCGGCTATTTTCTCGTTTAAGCTGTCAAGCGTGTAAATACCCGCCACAGTGCCTATAAAAGCCCTTGTTTTCGCCGTTCCCGAGTAAGAAAGCGGCACATCGAGCGGCAGCCACGGCAGCATTTGCTCGCGCGTTGTGTTAAGCCGGGATATTTCCGCCTTCTCCTCTGCAATGGCGCGGTCGTCTTCAATTACCGTGCTTGCAAGCGATAACGCGCTTTCTATCTGCCCGCGTTTTAAATAAAAACGCTCGGGCTCTAAATAACGCGCTCCGACGAACATTCCCGCAAGCCCTTTTTTGCGGGGTGCTCTTGTGTTCAGTATTTTTATAGCCGCAGCGGCGGTTTCCGCGTTTCGCTCATACGCCGCCACCCTGTCCTCGGTATCGGTTTTTGTAAAGCCCTCGGGCAGCGCCGATGTTTCCTCATCTTCCGCTGCCGACTCAATATCCATTACCGACATTTCCTGAAGACGGCGAAGTATAGCCTTTTCATCATTTCTCGGCGCGTAAATACTTACCAATTTGCATTTAAGCTTAGCCAAATAAAATCACCACACTTTTTATATATTTTTTGAAAATCAGCTTTTCAAAATTTCTACCGCCTTGTTTACAGCCGCAGTGATATTTTTATCATAGCTCTGCTTTAAGGTATCAAGCGCGCTTTCAGCCTCGTTACCGGCGCTTGCCCGAAGCTGCTCAGCCTTTTGCCGCGCGTCGCTTAAAAGTTCCTCCGCCGCGTTTTCAGCGTTTTCAATTATGCTTTTTCGGTCAGCTTTCGCCTTTTCCTTAGCATCGCTTACAATAAGCAGCGCCTTTTTCTCCGCGTCCGACAGCGTCTGCTCCGCCATACGCTCGGCGGCGGTAATTTCTTCCGCCATTGTTTTTGCCAATCAAAGCACCTCCAATCGGGTTATATTTGTATTTTACAGTTTTTAACGAAAAAAGTAAATAGACAAATTGCCGATTTTGCCCTAAATATTTTTTAATTCGGAAATATTAAAAAAACTCTTCATTTTTATGCCTGTTTTTGGTATAATAGAAATTCAGGATTATAAAATATAATCGGGGTTGTGTTTTATGAATGTTATTATAGACGGTCTTAACATAGAATATACCGAGAAAGGCAAGGGCATACCCGTGCTGCTTTTGCACGGATGGGGGTCTTCCTATGATGTTTACGGCGGCGTTATTTCGGCGCTGTGCGACCGCTGCCGCTTAGTGGCGGTGAATTTTCCCGGCTGCGGCGGCTCTGACACTATGAAAGAGCCGTGGACGCTTGATGACTACTGCGATTTTGTGCTTAAATTTATGAAAGAAGTAAACCTTGATAACCCGATTATGATAGGTCACTCCCACGGTGGCAGGGTAATTCTTAAAATGGCGGCGGCGGGGCTTGTAAGCCCCCCTAAAATAGTATTGCTTGATTCCGCGGGGCTGATACCGAAAAAAAACCTTAAACAAAAATGCAGAGCTAAAAGTTTTAAGGCGATAAAACGGGTTTTAACGCTGCCGGGACTTAAAGGGCATACCGAAAATTTGCTTGATAAGGCGCGGCGGCACTACGGCTCCGCCGATTATAACGCCGCGCCCGAGGTTCTGCGCAAAACAATGGTATCGCTTGTAAATACCGATCTGCGGGGTATTATAGGCAATATTTCCTGCCCAACGCTGCTTATATGGGGCGAAAATGACACTGCCACCCCGCTTCCAGACGCCGAAATTATAAAGAGCCTGATACCCGACAGCGGGCTGTGCGTGATAAAAGGCACGGGGCACTACTCATTTTGTGAAAAGCCATATGAGGCGGCAGCCATACTCCGCAGCTTTATTAAATAAAGGGAAGTGCATATGTTGAATTACTTATTACTTACATCACTGATAATTGCCGCTGTATCCGCCCTTTTTGCGCTTGTGCGGCAAAACCAGATGCTCCAGCAGAATTCATATTTCCCCTCGCGCTATTTTGCGTGGGTAAAGGACGGCTATACCGCTCCCCTTGCCCTTGAGTGTATAGGCTTCAGCTTTTCCTCCGTGCTTTATGAAAGAAAGCTTTACGCCGCCCAGCTTATACTTATTATTGCCGTTTTGGGGCTGCGGATATTTTTCGCGGTAAGGGCGCAGAAAAAATCGATAAAAAAACTCGTGTTTACCGCGCGCATAAAACGGCTTTTTGCAGTTGCCGCTTTAATACTTTTAATATGCATTTTAATTTACGCGCTTTTCCCGGGTACGCTTACAGGCGATTTTTTCTCTGTACTTGCGTTCTCTCTTGCGTTTATTTCGCCGCTTTTGTGCCTTTTGTGCCGCTTTGTAACCGCTCCCGTAGATAAAGCCGTTACACGGTGGTATATAAACGACGCAAAGAGAATACTTAAAGAGCATAAGGATTTAACCGTTATAGGAATAACGGGCAGCTACGGCAAAACCTCAACCAAATTTATTTTAAACCGCATTTTAAGCGAAAAATATAACGTTGTAGCCACCCCACACAGTTTTAACACGCCTATGGGGGTTGTAAGAACGGTGCGGGAATACTTAAAGCCGCAAACGCAGATATTTATTTGCGAAATGGGCGCTAAAAATATAGGCGACATTAAGGAAATATGCGATATAGTCCACCCGAAATACGGAATTATAACCTCGGTGGGCGAGCAGCACCTTGATACCTTTAAAACGGTAGACAATGTTTTTAAAACTAAGTTTGAACTGGCAACCGAGGTACTGAATAACGGCGGCGAAATGTTTGTAAACGGCGACAGTAAAGAGCTGATAAGCCGCATTGATAAAACGCTTTACAGCGTTTACGGAACAGACAGCTTTGATTTCAAGGCTACCGATATTTCCTACGGCAAAAACGGCTCGGATTTTACACTTAATCTGGGAGACAGCGAAGTTCGGCTTTCCACCCGCCTTTTGGGACTGCACAATATACTAAATATTGCGGGTGCGGCAGCTTTAAGCTATAAGCTGGGCGTTACCCCCGAAAACATACGCTTTGCCGTGTCTTCCCTTAAGCCCACCGAGCACAGGCTCGAAATTAAACAGTCGCTTGCAGGCTCTACCCTTATTGACGACGCGTATAATGCAAACCCCGAAGGCTCAATTGAAGCCTTGCACGTGCTTTCCCGCTTTGACAATATGAAAAAGGTAGTAATAACACCCGGGCTTATTGAGCTTGGCACACGCGAGCACGACTGCAACTTTGCATTGGGGCTTGAAGCGGCGAAAATTTGTGATATAATTATATTCGTGGGCATTAACCGCTCCGCTCCCCTTAAGGAGGGCGCTATGTCGCAGCATTTCCCCGAGGATAAACTCTTTGTGGCTGCCAGCTTTAAGGAAGCTATGGAAATATACAGCGGTTTTGCGGATAAAAACACGGTAGTTCTGCTTGAAAACGATCTGCCCGATAACTATTTGAATTAAATGGGGTTGTAAATAATGAAAACCAATATTGCGGTATTTTTCGGCTGTCGCTCGGTTGAGCACGAGGTTTCAATTATATCTGCGGTGCAGGCAATGCGCGCAATAAACCGCGAAAAATATGATGTAACGCCTGTATACGTTACCAAAAACGGCGAAATGTACACCGGCGATAACCTTTTCACCATTGAAAATTACAGGGATTTACCCGCGCTTTTAAAGGTGGCTGAGCCTGTAACCCTTATAAAGCAGGGCGGCAGCGTGTTTATGAAATACTTAAACAGCGGGCTTTTCTCAAAGAAGAAGGATGTACAGATAGATCTTGGCTTCCCGGTGGTTCACGGCACCAACTGTGAGGACGGAACAATGGCAGGCTACTTTGAATTTTTAGGTCTGCCCTATATCAGCTGTGATATACTTTCCGCCGCCGTGGGTATGGATAAAGCGGTATTTAAAGAGGTGCTTAAAAGCGCGGGTCTGCCGGTGCTCGGCTGCGTTACCTTCCGTTCGCGCGAGTATATGACCGATAAGGCGGCTGTTACCGCCGAAATTACCGAAAAAATAGGTTTTCCGCTTATAATCAAGCCCGTAAACCTAGGCTCCAGCGTAGGCATTACAAAGGTAAATTCCGCCGATGAGCTTGACAGCGCCATAAACCTTGCCGCCTCGTTTACCGACAGAATACTTGCCGAGCACGCAATCACCAATCTGCGTGAGATAAACTGCTCGGTTTTAGGCGACGCGGACGAATGCACCGCCAGCGTTTGCGAGGAGCCCTTTATGCACGACGAAATCCTTTCGTATGAGGATAAATATATGTCAGGCTCAAAGGGCGGCAGCAAGGGCATGGCGTCGCTCGGCAGAAAAATCCCCGCCGATTTGCCTGACGATAAATCCGAGGAAATAAGAAAGCTCGCCTGCGACGTATTCAAGGCGATAAACGCAAGCGGCGTTGTAAGAATCGATTTTATGATAGACTGCGATACCGACAAGGTTTACGCCAATGAAATTAACACCATACCCGGCTCTCTCGCTTTTTATTTGTGGGAGGCAACGGGGCTTAAATACACCGATATGATAGACCGCTTAGCAGAGGTTGCTTTCCGCCGCCAGCGCGAGCGCGAAAACCTCACCTTTACTATTGACACCAATATTTTATCGGGCGTTTCTTTCGGGGCAAAGGGCGCTAAAGGGGCAAAGCTCTAAATGACAAGGCTTTTAATAAGGCTGTTTGTTAAAAACAGCGAAGATACCGAAAACCCCGCCGTGCGCAAAAGTTACGGCACTTTGAGCGGCGGCGTGGGAATTTTCTGCAATTTAATTTTATGCATAACCAAAATCGCGGTAGGTCTTCTTACCGCGAGTATTTCTATTACGGCGGACGGACTTAACAATCTGTCCGATATGGGCTCGTCGGTTATAACGCTTATAGGATTTAAAATGGCGGGAAAACCCGCCGATAAGGATCACCCCTTCGGTCACGGCAGAATGGAATATATGTCCGCCTTTATTGTGGCGGTGCTGATACTCCTAGTCGGCACGGAGCTGTTAAAATCCTCGCTGAAAGCAATTATAAAGGGGGATGCAGCGCCCGTCTATTCGGCGTACGCGATAGCAGTGCTTGCCGTTTCAATGCTTATTAAGCTTTGGATGTATATTTTCAACCGAAAGCTTTTCAAAAGGGTCGAATCGGGCGTTTTTAAGGCGACTGCGCTCGATTCACTTAATGATATTATGTCAACCGGAGCCATCCTTTTATCGGTTGCGGTGTCGCTCTGCTTTAAGCTGCCCTTTAATTTAGACGCGGTAATGGGCTTGCTGGTATCGCTGTTTATACTGTATTCGGGCTTTGCAACCGGCAGAGATACGCTCAATCTGATTTTGGGCAATCCGCCCGATGAGGACACGGTGGAGGAAATTAAAAACACCGTGCTGTCGTTTGAGGGATTTATAGGAATACACGACCTTATGGTGCACAATTACGGCCCCGGCAGGCAGTTTGCCTCGGTTCATGTTGAGGTGCCGCAGGATTCCGACTTTGTAAAATGCCATGAACAGGCGGATCTGTGCGAAAGGCTGATAAACGAAAAATATAATATTCAGCTTGTAATACACATGGATCCTATAGATACAAACAGCCCCGCAGTAAAGACCGCGCGCGAGGCTATGACTGCAGAGCTTAAAAAAATCGATGAAAATATGTCGCTGCACGATTTCAGGATGACTCCCTTATCCGATAAGCGCACAAACCTTATTTTCGACGCGGTCATTCCGCCCGAATACGAAAACCGAAAAGAAGAGCTGCGTCAGCGGATATCCGACGCAGCCAAAAGCATTGACAAAACCTATTTCTGTGTTATCACCTTTGATATTGATTTCACTGGGCATAATTAAAGCCGTCCACAAGCGTATCGTCCTGTCGGTAATACAGCTTTCCGTCCTTTGAATAAAAGGTCTTGTTATCCTCATCGCAAATAATGCTGACCCGCGGGCAATACGCGGTTTTCTCGCCCTTAACCGTATACACTGTTGCGTCCGCACGGGCATAAATTTTCTCAATATATTTACTTAAATGTATAGTGAAATCGGTATATACAACCTTTGTACCCGGCTCAATCATTGACGGATCCATTGAGGTCGTCAGGCTTCCTCCCATTTCGTCCACATCGCTCTTTATATCGAGATAGGAGCTGCAATCAATAAAAAACGGCGAAGGTGCACCCTTACCCCAATAACCGCCGAGGCACTTTATCTTTTGCCTGCCGTATTTTTCGGGTCACCGTCCCATTTATAATGGGACACCGCCGCACCGTCGGGATTGTATTTTAAAAAGAACATAAAATAGCTGCCGTACATAATTTCCATATCGCTCACGGTATCTTCATAGCAGTATGCCGTACATCCGCAAAGCAATAGAGATATAAAAACGCTAAGTGCCAAAATCAACGGTTTTTTCATAATAATTTTTCACCTCAAAGTACAGTGTCAAAAACTGCTCAATAAATAAAGGAAAACGAGCCGTATATGCAGAGGAGAATTGTCATTATAATTCCGATTATAATATTCTTTTTATATTTGCAGCCCTTTGCTTTCAGCACAAAGCCGTAAATCAGGGATGAAAGAGGAATCGGCGTAAAGCAAAAGAATACCCACATATTTTTATAAAGATCTCCGTCATCTCCTGTCATAAGCCCTGCCGAAGCAGCACCGTTGAAATTACCCCACGGCGGCCGGGACTGCCTATATTCTTGATTTTCCCGGGGTTATGATACATATAGGAATAAAGTACCGAGTTTTCCTTTAACATATCTTTCCGAATAATATAATTCAATCCGCCGCAGTTGAAAATAAGCCAGTCATTCAAGAGAAACACCGCACTTATATCCTTAAAATAAACTTTCAGCTCGCTGGTTTTTTCACCGTAGCGGTAAATGTTTATGATTAGATAATCATCGTAAAACAAATACTCATATCTGCTTTTAACGACCATATCCGCGCTGCTTTGCCATTTTCTCTTTACCGTAAAGAGGTTTATCACCATAATGACTATAGCGAGAAGATACATTCCCGTAAAAAAACCGATTGAAAAATCATCCTTGTATGAATACGCACAAGACGGAATAAAAATCGCTAAGGCTATAATTAAAACAGCGGATTTTATATATCTTTTTCTCATTTGCAGGCGGAATATATTTTTCATATCCTCAGCCGTTAAGGAAATGCTGTATTCTTCGCGCGGCTCTATAAGTTCATCCGTCTGTATACTCTTTTCGTTTTCCACCCTAAATCCCCCTTAAAAATATTCTCTATATATTTTTATGCGCAAACTGGCTGTTGTAAAGCTCCGCGTAAAAGCCGTTCTTTTTGAGCAGCTCCTCATGCCTGCCCTGCTCGTAAACCCTGCCATCCTTCATAACGAGTATGCAGTCGGCGTCGCGTATTGTTGAAAGCCTGTGCGCCACCACAAACGAGGTCCTGCCCTCCAAAAGCCGCGTAAATGCGTCCTGCACCTTTATTTCGGTGCGGGTATCTATTGAAGATGTTGCCTCGTCAAGTATGAGCATGGGCGGCTTTAAAAGCATTACGCGCGCTATGCACAAAAGCTGGCGTTCACCCTCCGACAATCCGTCATCGTCCGCAATAACGGTATCATAGCCTTTCTCAAGCCTTTTAATAAACCCGTGCGCGCGCGCCGCCTTTGCCGCGGCTATGATTTCCTCGTCGGTCGCGTCCGCCTTGCCGAAAGCAATGTTTTCCCGCACCGTGGCGTTTTTAATCCAGGTATCCTGCAAGACCATTCCGAAATGCTCGCGCAGGCTGCGGCGGGTAATGTCTCTTATATCCGTTCCGTCCACGGTGATTGAGCCGCCGTCAACATCGTAAAACCTTAAAAGCAGATTTATAAGCGTGGTTTTGCCGCACCCCGTGGGGCCTACCACCGCTATTTTTTTGCCCGCGGGGGCTGAAAAATCAAAGCCGCTTATAAACTTTTTATCCTTATTATAAGAGAAAGCAACATCATTGAATGAAACATCCCCGCGCGGGTTTTCAAGCTCTGTGTTCCCCTCGTCCGAAATTTCAGGCTTTTCGTCAATCAGCTCAAAAAGCCTTGATGCGCAGGCAAGCGCGTTTTGCAGCTCGGTTACAACGCCCGATATTTCGTTAAACGGCTTTGTATACTGGTTTGAGTAGGCTAAAAAGCTTGCAAAGCCGCCTACGGTGAGCATACCCTTTATTGCGAAAAATCCGCCCGAAAGCCCCACCGCCGCGTATATAAGGTTGTTTATAAACCGTGTTGTGGGGTTGGTGAGCGATGAAAAGAACACCGCACGCAGCGAATATTTTCTTAACCGCTCGTTTACCTCGCCGAACCTGTCATTCGCCCTTTTTTCATAGGAAAACGCCTGAACGGTTTTTTGGTTCTGAATCATTTCGTTTATAAGCGCGGTCTGCTCGCCTCTGGTCTCGCTCTGCTTTTTAAACATATCATAAGTGCTTTTTGCAATATACCGCGCAGTAAAAAGCGAAATCGGCGTGAGTACCACCACAATAAGTGTTATTACGGGGGAAATCGTCAGCATAAATATCAGAGTTACGGCTATTGTTATAACGCCCGTAAAAAGCTGCGAAAAGCCTAAAATAAGTCCGTCGGCAAATTGCTCTGCGTCGGCTATAACTCGGCTTACAATATCACCGTATGGGTGGCTGTCGATATACGCCACGGGCAGCCTTTGTATATGGCTGAACGCGCGGCTGCGAATGTTTTTAACGGTGTAGTATGCAATTTTATTATTGATAATGCTCATTATCCACTGCAAAACGCCGCCGGAAACCGCACAGATGAAAATTTTAATAAGAGCGGGCGTAATTACCGCCATATCCACCTTGCCGCCCGTCATTCCGTCAATCGCGTCGCCTGCCAGCACGGGAATATACAGGTTAAACACCACGCTTGCGGCAGAGAGCAGCAGCGAAACCGCTATAAGCGCTCTTGACCGCCCAATATCAGCCAAGACCCGCATTAAAACCGATTTGTTTTTCATTGCTCTTCCTCCCCGTCAGG
>ERZ1504230.334-NODE-334-length-16020-cov-3.343439_pt1 | contig 16020 bp, 12 predicted proteins | sample MGYA00572417_ERZ1504230 | MGnify/ENA primary metagenome ERZ1504230 (study PRJEB39906, sample SAMEA3182086) | gut metagenome | biome: human; feature: gut; material: Stool; isolation source: human stools | place: Canada | collected 2013-01-21 ...
ACGCTGCTCCTCCCCATAGCTAAAGCAAGGGGTATCCGCAGCGACAATTCGATGATATGTTTCGAGTATTTTTTGATATGGACGGCACACTGGCGGAATGGAAAGCTGCCAAGGAGCCGGAAGACCTGTACGAGAAGGATTATTTCCTTTCGTTAAAGCCATATCAGAGCGTTGTAGAGGCCGCATGGAAGCTCTACGAAAGCGGGGAAGCGGAGGTGTTTATCCTGTCTGCGGTTCTCGCTGACAGCCGCTATGCCATTCCGGAGAAGAATGCGTGGCTCGGCGAGTATCTGCCATGGGTGGACATAGACCACCGGCTATATGTCGAAGGCTCCGTTCCCAAGCGTCTGCGTGTTCCGGGCGGCGTCAGAATGACCGATGTGCTCGTAGATGACTACACCAAAAATCTCAAAGAGTGGCCCGTATTTGGCGATGCAAAGTTTGGCCGAGCGGTGAAACTCCTGAACGGCATCAACGGCACGAATGGAACGTGGACCGGCATTTCTGTTTCGCGCTTCTTCACGCCCAAATCTATTGCAGATGTGATTCTGAAAGTCGGGCGGCCGAGTCATATTTGACAAGCTGGCGAAGGCGTGGTATATTTTATTTGAAAAGGTTTCTATGCTTGGTATAGAGGCTAAAAGGAGATACACCTATGGACACACACGCACCTAAAACACATCTCTCTCAGGCGCTCGGCCTGTCTACTGAGGAGCAAAAGGCACGTTACGACGCCCTTGCGAAGGAACTGCTGGGAGATAAGCAGGTCCTCGCCCATATTATGCAGGGTGCGGTAGCGGAATTCAGGGATATGGAAATCCCGGATATCGTTCAGTGCATCGAAAATGACCCTCAGATTGGAACGGTCGAAATCTATCCGGGAGCGACCAATGGGCGCAATACCGAAAATAAAATCCTCAACGAGGGCAGGGTCACGTTCGATGTGCTTCTGGAGGCAATGGTTCCTCACGAAGACGGGAGTATTAAAATTTTCCTGAATATTGAAGCGCAGAACAATTTCCAACCGCAATACACGCTGGAAGCAAGAGGCGTCTTCTATGCGTCACGCCTGATTTCTTCTCAGCTAACCAGAGAATTTGAGGACAGTCAGTACCAGCATCTCAAAAAAGTGTATTCCATCTGGATTTGTTTCAATGCGTCTGAGGATGCAAAAAACACTATCACGGAATACAGCTTCCATCCGACGCATATCTATGGCAACTACGGGAGCAAGGACCGATGCGACTATATGTCAGTCATCATTGTCGGACTCGATAAAACGGCAGCCGAATACCGTAATAATAGGCTGCTGGATATGCTGACGGTGCTGTTTACAGAGCGGCGGTCTGCTCTTGAAAAAGAAGAAATCTTGTATGAACGATTTGGTATGGAGAACACTATTCCCAGAAAGGAGAAACTGACGAATATGTGTAATTTAAGTGACGGAATCTATCAAGAAGGTGAACGGAAAGGCGAACAGAGAGGCGAACTGAAAGCACTTTGCAATGCTGTTGTCAACGGTATGTTGACCTTGGCAAATGCGCTCAAACTGTCTGGCTGTTCTCAGGACGAGTTTTCCGCATGGATGAAACAATTCCATCCGGACTACAAAATTTAATTTTTGGATAGGCCAAACCGCCGGAAGCAAGTTGCTTCCGGCGGTACTTTTTTGGTTATTGTTTTGATAATTGGTCGCAGGCAGAAACAGTAGCGGTGTGAAAGTGCGAAATTTGCCGCAGGGAGGCCGCAGGAGCGCTTCTGCGCGTCTGAGAGTATCCGAGGATGCCCTACGAGAAAAATGCGTCCTACGCGCTCTCAGGGGCGTTTTGAGGCAAGGGCAGGGAAGCTCCCCCGGAGGCATTGTCTCCGGGGGAGCTTCCTGCTTGATTATGCGAGGAGGGGAAAAGGCTTAGTAGCCGGTACGAGGCAGCGTGGGAGACTTGGGAGCAGCGGGCTTCGCGGGAACATAGTGGGAATAAATCGAAGTAGTCCAGCGAGCGATGCTCTGCACCCAGTTGCCGCCGAGCAGACCGCCGACGTCAGCCTTATTGGTGAACTTGTAGCCATTGGTGAGCGCGTACAGCGTCTGCGCGTCAACGGTGGCGTTCGTGAGCTGGTGGAACCCAGCGGGGACGATACCGAAGGAGAGCATGAACTGCGTCACATACTCGTTGCTGGCAAGGCCCAGAGCGGCAGAACTCATGTCGAGCGTGTAGTTCTTGGCAGTGCTCAGGTTGTCGTATGCGGTGCGCCACTGGCTGTTGAGGTTAGTGGTGAACGTGACCTTGTAAGTCTGCGTGGTGCTGTAAGTACCAGTCACCAAACGGGTCAGACGAACAGCGTCAGTCGGGAGGGTATCTCTCCAGTAGAAGCTCTGGAGGGAAGTGGTGGAGTCATTGCGGACGCCGCTGACGGTCCAGCGCATGATGTTGTTATTCATCGTCTGCGCGTAACCGGTCTTCTTGATGGAGACGCCGGCCGTGATAACGGGGTCGGTCACATTCAGCTTAACGACCTGTCCGGCAAACTCAATGTCAGCGGTGAACACGGTGGGGTTCAGACCGTAGTTCGCGGGGGCCTGAACTTCCTTCACGGTATAGATACCGAGCGGGAGCTTCTTGGAAGAGCCGATGCCGTTCTCGTTGGTCTGGAACTTATCCACGACGTTATTCTGCTTGTCATAGACAGCGAAGATAGCGCCGGAGAGGGGAGTGCCAGCAGGAAGACCATTGACGGAACTATAGCCCTCAGAGGTCTTGATGACCTGAATCTGACCCAGTTCGGAAGTGTTCTCCCACTCAATCATAGCAGTATCGCCAGCCAGAACCGTAAAGCTCTTGACCTTGTTATCGAGGATGTAGCCCTCGGCTGCCACGATTTCGCGGACGTAATACTTGCCGTCCTCAAGGGTCTTGTTCAGGTGGACATAGCCCTGGTCGTCAGACTCGTATTCGCCGATGGGGGTCATGGAGCTGTCGTACACGACGAACTTAACGCCCTGGATACCCTTTTTGGTTACGGAGTCGATTTTATGGATAAGCATGGATGCGGAGGCGGTGTTCTCGAACTCGAAGGTCTTGGTCTCGCCCTTCTTCACTTCGACTTTCTGCGGAGTGGAGTCAAGCAGGTAGCCCTTGGGGGCCTTGATTTCGGTCAGTTGATACCAACCGTCATCGAGGTCGGGGAGCTGGATGACGCCCAGCTTATCCGTCACATAGGTTCCGACGATTTCGCCGTTCAGCTTTGCGACTTCAATCTTAGCGCCTTCCAGACGCTTGCCAGACTCAGAGTCAACCTTGACGATGGTAAGGCCGCCGAGCGGCGTATCGTAGAAGGTGAGAGTCTGTGTGTCGTTCTTCTCAATCTTGACAGTCTGAGAAGGAGCGTCCATCAGATAGCCGTCGGGCGCGGTCACTTCCGTGACAACATAGGTGTCAGGGTCAAGGTCAACGATGTGAATTTGACCGTTGGCATCCGTGGTATAGAGGCCGTTGGTAGAGGTGGCACCGCCATCCTGTGCGACGAATCTGCCGTCGGAGGTCGTCACCTTGAAGGTAGCACCAGCCAGAGGCTCCTTGGTCACGCTGTCGCGCTTCTCAATGATAAGGCCGCCGGGTTTGGTGTCCTTGAACACGATGGTCTGCGTATCGCCAGATGTTACGGTAATCGTGCGAGTCGGGTCATCAATGAGATAACCGTCAGGAGCCTTGATTTCCGTAATGATGTAGCTGCCGGGACGGACGTTGGTGATGGTGATTTTACCGTCAGCGCCAGTGGTGAAGATGCCATTGCTGGTCAGCTTCGTATCACCGATAACGCCGTTCTGACCGACTTCGCAGCCAGCGGCGGTGGTCACGCGGAACTCAGCGCCGGGGAGCAGCTCGTTGGTCTTGCTGTCACGCTTCTCGATGATGATTTTACCATAGGGAGCATTGGCAAAGGTCAGTTGAACGACCTTGCCAGCCTGCGTGGTAATGGTCTGAGGCGTTGTGTCGATAGCAAAGCCGTCAGGAGCCTTGGTCTCCGTCACAACAATGGCCTTGTTCGCTTCGAGGCCGGTAATCAGGATAGTACCGTCAGCGCCGGTAGTAAACACGCCGTTGGAGTCACCGACCACGGTGCCATCCGCGTAACGCACGTCAAAGACAGCGCCTTCAAGCATCTTGTCGGGGTTCTCCGTGCAGACCTTCTTAATGAGCAGGGAACAGGTGCTGTGGTTCTTAAATACGATGGTCTGTGTATCGCCGGAGGTCACGGTCACATTGCGGGTCGGGTCATCAATGAGATAACCGTCGGGAGCTTTGATTTCCGTAATGATATAGTTGCCGGGACGCAGGTTGCTGATGGTGATTTTGCCATCCGCGCCAGTACGGAAGATGCCGTTGCTGGTGAGGGTGGTATCACCGATGACGCCGTTCTGACCGACTTCGCAGCCAGCAGCGGTGGTCACGCGGAACTCAGCGCCGGGGAGCAGGTTGTTGGTCTCTGCGTCACGCTTCTCAATGACAAGTTTGCCATAGGGAGCGTTGGCAAAGGTAAGCTGAACAACCTTACCAGCGATGGTGGTAACGGTCTGAGGCTTCGTGTCGATAGCAAAGCCATTGGGGGCCTTGGTCTCGGTAACGATGATAGCCTTGTTCGCTTCGAGGCCGGTAATCAGGATAGTACCGTCGGCACCAGTCTCATAAACGCCGTTGGAGTCACCGACCACACTGCCATCTGCGTAGCGCACATCGAAGACCGCGCCTTCCAGCATCTTGTCGGTGTTGATGGAGCAGACCTTCTTAATGAGCAGGGAGCAGGTGCTGGGGTTGGCAAAAGTGATGGTCTGGGTATCGCCAGCAGTGATTTGAATGGTGCGGGAAGCATTCTTACCAATCAGGTAGCCATCAGGTGCCTTGACCTCAGTAATGGTGTAGTTGCCGGGAGTCAGGCCCTTGATGATGATGCGTCCGTCACCGCCGGTCACGAAATGGCTGTCAGAGGACAGAGTGCCGGACTCGATAGTGAGGTTGTTATGGATGTTGCCATCTGCGCCGACCTCAGTACCATCGGACTTACGGATGATGAACTCAGCGCCGGGGAGCAGCTTGCCGGTAGCGGCATCGGTCTTTTCGATGACCAGTTCGCCCTTGGGCGCGTTTTTGAAGGTGATGGAAACGACCTTGCCGGACTTGATGTCGATGGTTTGAGCCTGACCGTCAATGATGTAACCGGCAGGAGCCTCAACCTCAGTCACGATGATGGTCTTTTCCGGTTCAAGACCGGCAATGGTGATTTGTCCGTTCTCGTCGGTGGTGAAGATGCCATTGTCATTGCCGAGCAGCGTACCGTTGGTATACTGAACACGGAACTTAGCACCAGCCAGCACCTTCGTGGGGTTCTTGGCATCGACCTTCTTAATCAGCAGCGTACCGTCAGGGGAGTTATCAAAGGAAACCGTGATAACGTCCTGCGCCTTGCCGGAGATGTAGACGGTCTTGGGGCCTTCAACGATGTTATAGCCGGGAGCGGGCTTGACTTCCTCGACGATGTAGGTGCCAGCCTTGAGGCCGGTCCAGGAGCACACGCCGTTTTGGTCGGTTACTTTCTCACCGATGACCGTACCGCCCGTACCGGACGTGCCGCCGAGGTAGCGGAGCTGGAAGGTAGCGCCGGGAAGCGCCTTGCCATTCACGCCGTCCTTCTTCATCACGATGATGGCGGAGAGCGGAGTGTCCTTAAAGGTAAGCTCTGCGTTATCGTCGCCCTTGAGGTAAATCTCCTGCGTGGAGGGTTCGTCGAGCTGATAGCCTTCGGGAGCTTCCACTTCCGTGAAGCGATACCAGCCTTCCTTCAGGTGGTCGAGATGGATAATGCCGTTTGCGTCGGTGTACTTGGTGCCGAGGCTCTCATAGGTTCCTGCGGGAGAGCCAGTGCCGCCAGTACCGGCGTAGAAGATTTCGAACTTTGCGCCCTCAACGCCGCCGCCAACGATGGAATCGACCTTCTTGACGGTAATTTCGGGCTTCTTGAGGTTCACAACATCAATACCGACTTCGGTTTTACCGGCATTGACCTGGAACTCATGCGGGGTCTTGTCGAGAATGTAGTCGTCCGGGCAATCTGTTTCAACGGCAACATAGATGCCGGGTTCCAGATTGGGAACCGTCAGCTTGCCCTGACCGTCCGTGGTGAAGTGGCCGAGAGACTGGCCGCCCTTCTTGGAAATCTCGAAAGTCACACCAGCGATGGGGTGGTTGTTCGAGTCATGCTTGAAGAGGGTGAAGTCAGTCTTGGGGACGTTCTCAAAAGTGAGGGTAAAGGTGCCGCCGGCAGTCAGCTCAACCGTCTGCTTCTCAGGGTTCAGGTTGTAGCCCTTGGGAACGGCAGTTTCTTTCACTTCGTAAGAACCGGGCGTCATATTCTCAAGGAAGATGCGGCCGGCACCGTCCGTGGTGAGAGTCTCGTGGTAGGTTCCGTCGATGCTGCGGATATCGAAGGTGCAGTTGGCAACAGGCTCCTTGGTCACGGAGTCGATTTTCACGATTTCGAGACCGGGCTTTCTGTGGTTGGTCGCCTCGACCGTAACGGTCTTGTTGCCCTGAATGTCAGCCGCGCTCACATAGGCCGTCACAGGCTCGCTGTTGATGACGTAGCCTTCCGGGGCGTCCTTCTCGACGAACCAGTAGGTGCCTTCCGTCACGTTCGGGACGGTGATGGTTCCCGCAGCGTCAGTCACAGCAGAGAAGAGGGTTTGACCGTTCTTAATGACCGTGAACAGGCATCCGGGAAGAGGATTATTGGATTCGTCCTTCTTCAGAAGCTGAACCTTGACCTTGGAATCATTCTCGAAGACCAGTTTAACCTCGTTCTTCTTGTCCCAGTAGAATTCCTTCTTCTCATGGGGAGAGGGGAGGATGTAGCCTTCGGGAGCGCCAATCTCCTCGGCTACATAAGAGCCGACAGGCATCGTGTCCCAAGGCACATCGGTGAGAGCGCCGCCCTCGACCGTCTGACCTTCATAGGTGAAGTTATTGTCAATGCCAGTGATGCGGATGGTCGCACCGGCCAGTCCCATCGTCGGTCTGTCCTTATCCACCTTGCGGATGCTGCCGCTGGCGAGGGTAATGGGCGTGTCCAACGCGGTCACGGTAACGGTTTTCTGGCCGTTGGTAGGAAGCGTCACCGTGTAGGGACCGGGATTGTCGATTTGGTAGCCATCCGGTGCCGTGGTCTCCGTTACCTGATAGGTGCCGGCTTTAAGGTTCGTGAATGTGTAAGTTCCATTCTGCCCGGTAACGCCGGTCATGGGAAACTTAGGGTCATCCGAGCCGACCATCTCTAAGGAGAATTCAGCACCAGCAAGGCCCTTAGTAGGATTGCTGGAATCCACCTTCTTGACGACAATCTTATACTCGTCAGAAGTCTGTACCTTCGGCGTGGCAACCATGATGGCCTGCGTGTTATCATTGGTGTAGTGCTTCTTGCCATCCGGAGATGTTGCATTACCGCCAATGTAATGATATAGGGTCACGTCTACATCAGGCCAACAATCCGTGTTATCAAGGACCTTTTCACCCTTTTGATAGAAGGTGGTGGTGCCATATTTGTCCGTATAGATGTCGGAGTAGCTGGTGCCATTCTTTGCATTTGCAATATACATCAGCTCTTTGGCAATCGCGACCTTCTGCCCCTCTGCGTCAGAAGGGATTGCAGCGCCCTGACCCAACGCACGCCAGCAGAGCGCCTGAATCCATGCGTTGTGATACCGAATCATGTTTTGGTCGGTCCACAGTGCGCCGCCCCACTTCTCCTTGTAGGCGTCGGTCTGGTACTTAGCATCCGTCATGCAGTAATAATAGCCAATCATCATCTTGATGAAGCTATTTGTTACCGGCTCCGGATTGCCCCATTTCTTACCAATCAGCGTATTGCCAAGCTGCTTGCCGTGCTCGGCGCAGAAGCCAACCTTGGTCTCCCCGCCGACATTCATGTTAATGATGTGGAGGTAGAGCGGCTTATCAAAGCTGGGAGAGTTGTACGTCTTGCTTCCGTCTGTGTCGAGAAAATAGTCGCTTTTCTTCAACGTGATTTCACTCGGCATACTTTCCGAAGAAGCCGCAAATGCGCTGGTCGGAATGAGGCCAATGACGCAGATTGCCGTCAGAAACAAAGACAGCAATCTTGTCCCGATTTTTGTTCTCACATAATCAATCCTTTCATTGTTATTTTGAGGAATTCAGCATTATCCCTCACTGATGTCAATTATACCACCCTTTGCTTTAGTAGTCAATTTTTTGAATAAATTATTTGAGAATTTCTCGTGTGGCAAGGATGTCGAGACTCAACGGATACAAGCTCCCAGGTTCTCTGCTTCTTGGGTTCTAAAGTATAAACACAAAATTCTCTTGACAGGTCAAAAAAACAGCAGCGTCCATAAGGCTGCCGTTCATTTACTAAGCATTATTTTTGCCGATTTACTCAAAACCTAAAACTGCGTGGGGAACGGAAATTCACGCTCCCCACGCAGTTTTTAGATTTACAAGGAATGTCTACTCAATTCTCGGCTTTAAGTGCCTGATTGAGATATTCAGTAGGAGTCATTTTGGAACTGAGAGCGCTACTCCTCCAAGTGCTTCCGCTATCGCAATCGCCAAAAAACTGCACAGCCCAGTAGCGACCGGACGGACTCTTGGCAACACCCACACCGATGTTGTCGGCCGTGGAATCAATCATGCTCTGAAAGTGTCCGTTCGAGTTTTTCCAAGACGTGACCATCTCATTAGCCGAAACTTGAGTAGGAGACCGCAGCAGGTTGACACTTCCACCATAAATAACGCCGGCGAGTTCCATGCAAGCACCTTCAGCAGAACCATCGTGTTCAACCAATCCGTCTCTCATGGCGTACCACTCCGCCGCAGCCTGTGCAGCGTTCATCACGGCGGAATCCGTAGGAAGCTCAGCAACGCCGTTTTCCTTACGAACCTCATTCGTCAGGCGGACAATTTCATTACGGATGTCCATATTGGCATTGAAGTCAACAGAGTTATAGTCGAACTCACCGCCCTGATTGCCGGTGCCGCCGGGGTTAGTAGAGGTGCCGCTGGGCGTCGTAATGGCGACGGAGCAGGTAGAACCACCGACGCGGATAACGACGGTGCTGAGCGTACCATTCGTTTCATCGGACTTGAAGAGGTTCACAACCATAGTACCAGACTTGTAGCCCTCGACCATGACACTGCTGGAATCCACATCAATCCCGACAAAGCCAATGTCGGTCGTATGGTTATAAAAACCATTGCAGTCCTTGATATTGACGCCAAGGATTTTGCCGGAGCTATCGGACACCTTAAAGTAAACCTTCTGGCCAACGGGAGCATTGACCTCAAAGTAGGAGCCGAGAGCACCAACAGCCTTAGACTTGTACTCGGCAGTTACATCAGCGCCGGTATAGGTCTTGGTCGTACCGTCGGGCTTCGCAGGAGTCTCGGTGGAGGGATTGGTTTCCGTGCCGCCGGAAGCGAACTTATTCTCGTAGCGATAGAGCATCACGACGGCCTGTGCGCGGGTCAGGGTGGAGTCAGGGGAGAAGTGGGTCTTATCCACGCCATTGACAATGCCGTTGGCATATGCCCAGTTGATAGCGGTGAGAAGCTCGGAGGACAGGCCCTTTACATCGCTGAAAGGAGCGGCAGAGGCGGTCTTGCGGTCAACGCTCTTGTATCCGGCGTAGTTGTAGACCATCGCGCAGAACTCCGCACGGCTGATAGGCGTATCGCCGAGGAACTGACTTGAACCGGAGACGGTGGAGATCAGGATGTTATTCTTCTGCGCCCAGCTTGCAGCGTTCGCGTAGTACGCGGTAGACTTCACATCGGAGAAGGAGGAAGCACCGCTCACGGCAGGCTCACCGGCATAGCGGTAAAGAATGGCGGTCATCTGGCCGCGCAAGGTCTTGTTGTTGGGGCTGAAGGTCGTGGAGGTCGTGCCGTTCACGATCTTTTTGTTTACCGCCCATGTGATTTCCTTGGAGGCCCAGAAGGAATCCGGGACATCCGTAAAGAGCGCCGCAGACGCGGACACGCAGCAGATCGAGATTGCCATGCAGAGGGTGAGCAGGATACAAGTCAGTCTTTTCATACGTTTGCAGTTCCTTTCATTGTGCTGCCGGGGGCAGACCGTCCGGCGAATTTTGGCTCGAAAACTGTCGAAAGCTGTCGATTACCACAGAAAAGTCTAATACGACAAAGCAGGAAGGTCAACCATGAAATACGCAAAATGGCCGACCTTCCTGTTAAGTTTCCGTCAAATTATATTGTCGGTAAATTCAGATGTCAAAACAGAAAAGCGGCCTCTCTTTCACACCTTGACGGATGCTCTGCAAGATGGTCGATAGCAAGGCCGAGTTCAGCGATGTTCCCACCGGAAGCTACTATGCAAATGCGGCGGCATGAGCCGTGAAGAATGGCGTAAAATGGTATCAGTGATGGCCTGTCCGGGCTGGACAATAACTGCAACCGCGCACATTCAAGATTTCCTTGGATGTGCGCGGTTCCTTTTATCCGACTTCGACCATCTGCATCATGCAGTCCCCGCAAAGGATATTGACCTTTTTCGTGGCGCGGACAGACTGCCCGCATTTCGGACAAATCAGCTTGCGGGTGCTGCTGGGGTGTTTGCCGCCCAGTGTGGTGCTGGCTCCTGTCTGGGCTGCTCCCCCGGCGGCTCCCGTGCGGATAAAGGGCGGTAAGCTACTGCGTCCGATTTTGATTTCGTTCCAGTTTTTTGAAAGTGCATATTCAACGAGGTTTTCTCCCGGTGTGGTATTCCAGCCATATTGTCCGCACGGAATGCAAGTCAAGCCGTGGGCTTCGGCAACCGCTTTGAATTTTCCGTTGTGGTACTTCCCTCCCCGGCTGACCTCTTTGATGCTGTTCTCCCGGCAATAGAGATGTACCATCTCATGCAGCATTGTATCCAAAGTTTCTTCGATTGGGTAATTCAACACTTCGGCGGCAATGTTCAGTTCATACGCACCTCCGTCCTTGCGCTGCCAGACCTTGGCAGTGGTACAGTGTCCGTAGGTTCCCGGCTTGCTCTGCACGGTGATGATAGGCACGGGCAGCAGTCCGTCAAAAAAGTCTGTGTTGAGGGCGTTATAAATGTGTTCCAGTTGGCTGACAGCTCGGCTCATTTTCGTGGTTTCTTTCATCGGTGACGTTCCTCCCATTCTGTGAGTTCGCGAAGCGGGCGCCCGCTCGCTTCGCTTTCGTCACCAGCAGCCCTATTCTTTGTAGCTGTCAATACTGTCGAAGACACTTGCACAACTTTTTTCAAAAAGTTGCGGTATTGACAGCTATGAAGAATAGGGGTAATGCACAAGGTGACAGTCAGCACTTGACTGTCACCTGTTCTCATTTTTTCACTTTTTTCAAATTATTTCGGAAGCCCGCCAATATTTCTGTGGCCGCATCTTCTGTTATCCTTCCAGCGACCATGTCAGCTTTCAGCTTTTCCCACAGCTCTCTTGCTTCGTGTTCCGCAGCAAAGATTTCGTCTTTGGTCTGGGTCAAATAAGACTGTTCCTTGCGCTTGCGTAACATATTGCGGATTTTTTCATATTCTTTGTAGCACTCACTCTGTCTCCTGTAGCTGACCCTGATATTCTCAAATTTCCTTGCGCATTCTTTGCTACAGTAAACTTCTCTGTAATCAAACTGAGGACTAAAAAATTTTCCGCAAATCTTACAACGCTTGATATTGATATTTTGCGATACATAATAATCTAAAATTGAAAAACAAAGTCCTATCAAATTTTCGCAGGTATATGCAGCAAAGCTATCTTTCCGCTTGATTACCCAATCAATGTACTGTTCATATTGGGCTGCATCGTTCCATATAGCCATAGATTTATTGACGTGGAGAACATATGATTCTAAGGGAGACAGCATCTGCGAATCGACTTTTTCATCATGCGGAAGCCAGCGGGAGATATCACTCAGAATTTCCCTATATTTGCTGTATTTAAGGCTTCGTCCCCTATCTGACGATAGAACATTGAGCAAGGCAGATAAAAACGCAAAATCATTCTGGTAGTTTTCAAGGGCGTTTACTACGATCCCGTCTTGCACAGTATTTATATTGATTTCAGCAACGGCGCTGCTTAGATAAGCGTAGGCTTCATTCAACAATTCAATATGCTTGCTTATATTTGAATGAGGAAGCGGCCAAACGTCCACTTCTTCTAAATTGTCACCACACAAGTCTTTATTAGGACACCTTTCACACAATCCTTCCTCCATACTCCACATTTCTTCAAAAGAATATGGGCATTTGACGTGGCTTGTAACGATAATCTTGGGGTTTAATCTGATTTCGACACTATCCTTTTGCATGAGAATTGTAGCTTTAGCAGCAATCTTCTCCTCAAATATATCCAGTTGATTAGTTTTATCCACGATATCTGTCCTCGTTTCTTTTCTATTTCCGAACATACAGCCGGATTGCAAGTTGTGAAAAAGTGTTGTAAAATCGGATCATGAAAAATCTGTACCCTAACTATAGTAAAATGTCGGACAGATTTCAAGCCCAAAATATAAAAATAACAGGAGGTTCAAAAAATGAAAGGACTCGGACAGTTCCGGCAATTTGACTGGGCAGGTTTTTCTGCCGGAAAAGCATATCAGGTGGTCGGCGTTTCGGATTGGCTGGACCGCGACACAGGCAAGCGGCTGGGCAAGCGTGTTGACGTGGTTATTACTTCCGACAACACACAGTATGAGCATCGCAATGGCGAGCAGTTCACCAATTTGTACCAACGCTTAACCTTCAAAATTGAGGGGAGTGCGGCAGTTGATGTAGCCATTGGCGATATCGTGATTCCGGTGGATGCTGTAGCTCGTTGCTATGGCGAATACAGCAATCAACTCTCAATTGTATGCAAAGGCGTCCAGACCGTTCCCACCCAGCAAGCCATGCCGAAAGCCAAGGTATAAAATATGTATTATCGATCCGATGCTTCCCGGCTCCGCTTTGCTCCGCTTTACGTCCGGTTGGCGATAATTGGAGTGATTCCACTTTCCTGCGGAATAATCTTTTCCATATATTCAGGACTCATTTCCCCCGTTCCGGGGGAAATAGGTCCTTTCGGTGAACTTCAACAAGAGATAGCGTTGCTGGCGAATATCGCTTATGTCATATGCACCGCTGCGGCAATTTACTTAATTGCGCTTGCAGTAATAGGCTATTTGCTCCAGACCGACACAATGCGGATCGGTACGATGATTCGGCAGGCCCTGTATCAGCCCTCCCATGGAAATCCGCTGCACCTGCGGGATGGGGACCTGCTCCCAAAAGTCAGTTGCTGGTGCATTAGTTCAGGGTTATATGGTTTGACGATCAGTGCGCAGCAGAGTGTATCTGTGGACGTGCTCATTGCTGCGGCCCCGACCATCTCGGCAGCCCTAAATCGAAAGTACCAACAGTATGCCGTAGTACAGGTGGATGCTGATATAGCGTTTAGGTCTGTAACCTTCATCATTGAGGACGTGCTAGCTGACCGTTCCATTACCTTCACTTCTGCTGGTGCAATGTTGCCGGAATCCCCCACGATTCTCCGCGTAGATCAGACCACATGTATCGACCTGACAACATCGGGGTCGATCTTGGTCGCGGGCAAAACGCGCAGCGGTAAGACGACCGGCGTGATTGCTCTTCTGATACAGGTGCTATCCTATGGGCCGGATGATTTTGGCAGCACCATCACAATTGTTGATCCCAAATGTGCCGAACTGTCCCGCCTGCCGTTCACGGTTACACTAGATGATGACGGGGAAGCTACCGGAATTCTGGATGCCCTTAAGGCATATGTGGCAATTATCACGCGGCGCCAGAAATTCTTGAATGACCTGTCCGAGCAGACAGGCGATGCTGTTAAGTGGTGGGACGCAGTCTTGCCTAAAAAGGCAGCCAAGGACAGTGATTACTGCTTGGACACGTTTGATGGCTTGATTAAGCGCATTGTCACGACCGGTGCCTCTGCTGGGTGCTATATAATAATCAGTATCGCGGAAGCCAGTGTGCAGGAGGGCGGTCTACCCGCCATGCTCCGCTCTGCAATGTCCACTAAGATTTTGTTTCGGCCAACGCGAGCGGAAGGGCTGCTGATGTGGGACGCAGAAAAGCTGGACAGCTTTGTTGGCGATAGAGTATATCAACAAGGAGATGCGTGGTTTTCCAGCACAGATGGTGTCCACGATGCGGTATCATTCGTACATTTTCCCCATATGCAATTTCCGGTATATAAAGAGCTGGGGCAGCTTTTGCAGGAGTATTACGATTAACCACGCTGCCGGGGGCGCAGCCCAGAGGCAGTGTGGCGTGTGTCAAATAGTTGAATAATCCAGCCGTAGCGCGGCTACTGGGCTTGTTGATAGTAGCCGCGCTATTATGCCAAAATGCCAAAATCTTGATAATAGGACTGTAAATATGAGCAAAAGAAAGATAAATGGTCCATGCGGACAGAGAAATAGACCCTATAACTTTATGCTGGCGCAACAAGTAGAGTATCTTAAACCACCATATGATTCGCTGGATAAGTTATTTGCGCGACTGAACGAAATTGGCGCGGAAAGATACGCTGGCATCCTGCATGATAAAGATTCAAGGGAAAAACCACACATTCATGTATTCATGCATTTTGCAAATGGCCGTGAGGTCGTCGCAATTGCTAAAAAGCTAAATATTGCACCGCAGTATATAGAGAAATGGGACGATGGTATTGACAACGGATTTGCTTATCTAATTCACCGAACGCCAAAAGCAAAGAATGATTACCAATATTCACCACACGAAGTAATTGCCAATTTTAGCTATATTGATTGGCTCGGTGAATATGAGACAAGGAAGCAGGAAAAGGGAAAAAGTATTCCTTATGGAGGTAATGACATAAACCATCTGTTGAACTGCCTCTATATTGGTGCTATGACCCGTGAGGATGTGGAAAAGCAATTATCCGGCAGTCAATACGCAAGGCATCACAAGAAAATTGATGATGTGTGCGCCAAGCGGCTGCAAAAACTTGCGGAAGAGAGAACTGCCGAACGAAGGGCTAAAGGCGAAAAGGTAAAAGTTATCTGGATTTATGGTGCAGCTGGTACAGGGAAAACTCGGTTTGCAAAGGAGCAAGCCGCAAAACAGTCCGAAAGCTGCTACATTACAGGCAGCAGCCGGGACCCATTTCAGCGATACGCCGGAGAAGATATAGTTATCTACGATGAAGCCAGACCGGGAGACATCCCATTTTCAGACCTTTTGAAGCTGCTGGACCCATACGGCGAAGATGTAGCGGCTCCCAGCCGTTACTACGACAAAGCAATTTGCGCTGGGACATTTTATGTCACTTCTCCATATTCGCCGTGGGATTACTACAAAAAAACCATGGGTGAAGGCTGGATATTTCAGCCAGACAAGTATGAACAGCTTCTCCGCAGATTAACATTGGTGATCAGGATGACGGAGAAAAGCATTCAACCTGTTCAATACGATATGCGGAAACAAGAATTTCTCTCCATCTCTGGAACCTCGCGAAAAAATACATACTGCCAGGAGCAAAAGGATGATCAGAATGAAGCCGTGGATTTATTCAACTCTTTCTTCGAGGGTTCAGTTCCTAATGCGCCAGAAGGTGGAGACCTGTGTAAGCAAGTGAGGATTTTCTAATGAGTCAGGAAGTACCTATCCCCGAAAAACTGCTCCTTACGATCAAGGAAGCTGCTATATATTCTAACATCGGCATCAATCGCATTGATTCGATGCTGCGAGAAGACGGATGCCCGTTTGTTCTTTTTGTTGGCAGTAAGAAGCTGGTAAAAAGGCGAGAGTTTGAAGCCTATCTTGCGGAGCGGTTTGCAGTTTAGCAGTTTAACAGACATGCCCTGCTGCCTTGGTGCGACAGGGCATGTCTCATATTTCGGATAATTAGAAAATGCTTTTTATCTATTGAGAAAATGAAGTTACCATGATACAATTACTAAGTTA
>ERZ1504230.353-NODE-353-length-15226-cov-3.905412_pt1 | contig 15226 bp, 10 predicted proteins | sample MGYA00572417_ERZ1504230 | MGnify/ENA primary metagenome ERZ1504230 (study PRJEB39906, sample SAMEA3182086) | gut metagenome | biome: human; feature: gut; material: Stool; isolation source: human stools | place: Canada | collected 2013-01-21 ...
ATCATCACCTTTGTCCTGTGTTACGAGCTGATCTCCATGATCACCGAGAAAAACAACTTGCATGACATGGACACATGGATGTTCTTCAAGTGGTTCTTCAAGGCGGCTGTGGCGATCTACCTCGTTACCAATACCTTTGACATTGTGATGGCGGTCTTCGACATCGGTCAGAATGTCGTAACCGGTGCAGCCGGTGTCATAAGCGGCGACACGAACATCGACATCGAATCCACTCTTGAACAAATGCGCGCCAGCATGGAAACGATGGGCATTGGCGAACTACTCGGCCTGTCCATAGAGACGCTGCTGATCAGTCTGTGCCTCAAGATTATGTCCATTCTCATCACGGTCATCCTCTATGGCCGTATGATTGAAATTTACTGTACCGTGAGCATCGCGCCCATTCCCATAGCGACGATGAGTAACCGCGAATGGGGCAGCATTGGCACGAACTACCTCAAAGGGCTGTTCGCACTTGCGTTCCAAGGCTTCCTCATCATGGTGTGCGTGGCGATCTATGCAGTGCTCATCAACAACATGATCATCGCGGCCAATATCCACTCGGCGCTGTTCTCGGTGGCGGCATACACGGTCATCCTCTGCTTCTCCCTGTTCAAGACAGGATCGCTCGCGAAGTCATTATTCAATACCCACTGAGAAAGGAGGGTCCGCTTGAAGAAATACTCCGTGATCTATGCCGACCTTCCGTGGCGGTACAAGGTCTACTCGAAAAAAGGGCTTGGCCGCTCGGCGGAAAGTCATTACCCGACCATGTGCCTTGAAGACATTAAGGCGCTTCCCATTGGAGAGCTTGCAGCAAAAGACTGTGCGCTCTTCATGTGGATTACCTTCCCCTGTATGCAGGAGGCGTTCCAAGTCCTCGAAGCATGGGGATTTGAATACAAAACGACGGCTTTTGTCTGGATCAAGCAGAACCGGGTGTCCGACAGCCTCTTTTGGGGCATGGGGTACTGGACACGGGCGAATGCGGAACTCTGCATCCTTGCAACGAAAGGCCATCCCAAACGGGCAAGCCCCGGTGTGCATCAGGTCATCATGAGCCACATCGAAGAGCACTCCAAGAAACCGGAGGAAGCCCGAAACCGCATCGTCCAGCTCATGGGCGATGTCCCGCGCATCGAACTTTTCGCCCGACAGTCCCCCGAAGGCTGGGATGTATGGGGCAATGAAGTCGAGTGCAGCATCACGCTTGGAAAGGAGGTTCCCAATGGCGTTTGTACCGGTCCCGAAGGATCTGAACCGTGTCAAGACGAAGATCATGTTCAACCTGACAAAGCGGCAGCTCATCTGCTTTGCGCTGGCTGCGGCAGCGGGTGTCCCGATCTTCTTTCTGACTAAGCCCAGCCTCGGCATCTCCACCTCGGCAATGCTGATGGTGGTCATCATGCTCCCGTTTATCTTCTTCGCTCTCTATGAGAAGGACGGGCAACCGGCTGAAAAAATCCTCGGTCATGTGATCAAGTCCATGTTTCTGAGGGATAAGGTGCGGCCATACCGCACGAGCAACCTATACGCTGCGATCCAGCAGGAAATCAAAGAGAAGGAGGAATTGCAGATTGCACAGCAGCACGAAAAAGGCCGCAGAGCCTAAGCGGCTTACTAAAAACGGCAAGGTGTACGGCGATCTTCTCTCCGCCGAGGAAAAGAAGAAGCTGGTCCTGCAGAAGAAAAAGGACAAGAAGGCAAAGAAAGTCCGCAAATCGGCGCAGCAGACCATCCCCTATGTGGAGATGTGCCGCGACGGCATCTGCAAGGTCAGCAGCCGCCTTTACACAAAGACCATCCGTTTCAACGACATCAACTACCAGCTCGCCCAGAACGAGGACAAGACGGCCATCTTCGAGAACTGGTGCGACTTTTTGAACTACTTTGACAGCTCGATTTTTGTCCAGTTCTCTTTCATCAACCAGAGGACGAGCATCAGCGAGTTCAAGAAGCAGATCAACATCCCGGAGCAGGATGACGAGTTCAACGACATCCGCAGCGAGTATTCCGAGATGCTGCAAAACCAGCTCACGAAGGGCAACAACGGCCTCATCAAGCGCAAGTACATTACTTTTGGCATTGAGGCCGACTCCCTGCGCATGGCGAAGGCCAAGCTGGATCGGATTGAGACGGACATCCTCAACAACTTCAAAACCCTCGGTGTGAAGACCGAGCCGCTGTCCGGCTACGAACGGCTGAAAGTGCTCCATGATGTGTTCAACATGGACTCGAACGAGCCGTTCCGCTTCTCCTTTGACATGGTAGCCCGGACGGGACTCAGCAGCAAAGATTTCATCGCGCCCACTTCCTTCGACTTCCGTGAAGGCAAGTGCTTCAAGATGGGCAAGGCCATCGGCGCAGTGAGCTTCCTGCAAATCCTCGCGCCGGAACTCAATGACCGGATGCTGGCTGACTTCCTCGACATGGACAGCAACATCACGGTCAATCTTCATATCCGCACGATTGATCAGGCGAAAGCCATCAAGAGCATCAAGATGAAGATTACCGACCTCGACAAGATGAAAATTGAAGAGCAGAAAAAGGCCGTGAGAAGCGGATATGACATGGAAATTATCCCGTCCGACCTTGCCACCTACGGCGGTGAGGCCAAGCGCCTGTTGCAGGACCTTCAGACGCGCAACGAGAGAATGTTCCTTGTGACCATCCTCATCATGAATACCGCTGCCTCCCGCCAGAAGCTCGAAAACGCCATCTTCCAGACGGCTTCCATTGCCCAGAAATACAACTGTGCGCTCAAGCGGCTGGACTTCCAGCAGGAAGAAGGGCTGATGTCCTCTCTTCCGATTGGCCTGAATCAGATCGAGATTGAGCGCGGGCTGACCACCTCTTCGACGGCGGTGTTCGTCCCGTTCACGACACAGGAGCTTTTTCAGAACGGCGAGGCGCTGTATTACGGGCTGAATGCGCTCTCCAACAACATGATCATGGTTGACCGCAAACAGCTCAAAAACCCGAACGGTCTGATCCTCGGCACCCCCGGCTCCGGCAAGAGCTTTTCGGCGAAGCGGGAAATGACCAACGCCTTCCTCATCACAGAGGATGACATCATCGTCTGCGATCCCGAGGCGGAGTATTATCCCCTTGTGCAGAAGCTCGGCGGTCAGGTCATCCGCATCTCGCCGGTGAGCACCGACTACATCAACCCGCTGGACATCAATGTGAACTACTCGGAAGAGGAAAACCCGCTGACTTTGAAGTCTGATTTCATCCTCTCCATGTGTGAGCTGATTGTGGGCGGCAAGGATGGGCTGCAACCGGTGGAAAAGACCATCATCGACCGCAGCGTCCGCAAGGTGTATCAGGACTACCTTGCCGATCCGGTCCCTGAGAAGATGCCTATTCTCGAAGACCTCTACAACATCCTGCGCAGTCAGAGTGAGCCGGAGGCACAGCGGATTGCCACTGCCCTTGAAATCTATGTGCATGGCTCGCTGAATGTCTTCAATCACCGGACGAATGTGGATGTGAATAATCGCTTCGTCTGCTATGACATCAAGCAGCTCGGAAAGCAGCTCAAAAAGCTGGGGATGCTCATTGTGCAGGATCAGGTTTGGAACCGCGTGACCATCAACCGTGCCCAGCACAAGGCGACGCGCTATTACATGGACGAGTTCCACCTTCTGCTCAAGGAAGAGCAGACAGCGGCATACAGTGTCGAGATTTGGAAGCGGTTCCGTAAATGGGGCGGCATCCCCACCGGGATCACGCAGAATGTCAAGGATTTGCTGGCTTCCCGTGAGATCGAGAACATCTTCGAGAACTCCGACTTCGTTTACCTTCTGAACCAGGCATCCGGCGACCGGCAGATTCTCTCGAAGGCGCTGAACATCTCGCCCAGCCAGCAGAACTACATCACCAATTCCAACGCCGGTGAAGGCTTGATCTTCTACGGCTCGACCATCGTCCCCTTCAAGGATGACTTCCCGAAGGACACGATGCTCTATCGTTACATGACCACCAAACCCGAAGAAACCTTGCAGAATTAAGGAGGACTACCTTTATGAAAAAGAATATGAATGAGAACTTTGAGATCACCGTTGACGAGATGACCGAGATTTTCGGCGATACGCCGGTTGAGATGAGCTTCCGCGAGGTCAAGGAAGGCATGGACAGCTTCTTCGGCCTGATGGGGCTGACCGTGGAGTTGGTCAACCTGATCCGCAAGGAGGACGAGCTGAAAAAGCACCACCGCGCTTACCTCCATGTCCGCGAGGAAATCGCCGAGTGCGCCAATGAGGCGACGGAGGTCATCGGCGGTATTCTCGACTCCATTCAGGAGAAAGAACACATCTACCGTGTGTCCGGCTCTCCTTCCGCTTTTGATATGGATGAGGAAGACGAGTATGAGGATGATTTTGTCACCATCCCCAAGGAGAAGTATGACAGCATGATTGAGGATCTGCTGACGATGGCCGAGCTGATCGACATGGTATCGGATATGCGCACCAAGGATGTCCGCGCCATTCAGGAGTTTGGCAAGTTCATCCCGGCCTATGCCGCCTATGAGCGCAATCGTCTTTCCCTGTACCGCGAAGCGGCGAAGGAGGCCGAGTCCATCATCGACCGCTGGGAGGATGAGCTGGACGATGACGAGGACTACGAGCCGGACGAGTATTTCTCCGACTGATTGCGCATCAAGTCTCGCAGAAAGGAGGAAGTCCCCATACAGCTTGATCACATTTACACCGGCGATTGTCTCGAAGTCCTCAAAACGCTGCCCGATGAAAGCGTCCATTGCTGCATCACCTCCCCGCCGTATTACGCGCTGCGTGATTACGGTGTGGACGGGCAGATCGGCAGAGAGGCAACGCCAAAGGAATACATCTCGCGCCTGACGGAAGTGTTCACCGAAGTCAGGCGCGTTCTGCGTTCGGATGGGACGCTCTGGCTCAACATCTCCGACACCTATGCCGGGAAAGGCAATCAGGGCAGCTATGTGGACGCAAAGAATCCCAAGGGCAGAAACGGTCAGGCTGTGGCTCTCAACTACAAGGTTGAGGGCTGCAAGCCCAAGGATATGATCGGCATCCCGTGGATGCTGGCCTTTTCGCTCCGCGACTCCGGCTGGTATTTGCGCAATGACATTATCTGGATGAAAGAAAACCCGATGCCGGAAAGCGTCAAAGACCGCTGCGCCCGCTGCTATGAGCATATCTTTCTGTTCTCGAAGTCACGGAAGTATTTCTTTGACTACAAGGCCATTTCCGAGCCGATTGCTCCCGGAACGGTAAGCAGGCTCAAGCGCGGGGTCAAGGGAAGCAACAAATACGGGGAGCCGATCCCCGGACAGGCGAAGCAGCAGACCATCAACCTGTGCCGTGAGCATGGTGCCATTACCGATGAGATGATCAGTCCGGTGCGTAACAAGCGGGATGTCTGGATTATCAACACCGTCCCCTTCAAAGGCGGTCACTATGCCGCATACCCGCCGAAGCTGGTTGAAACCTGTCTGCTTGCCGGATGCCCGAAAGACGGCGTTGTCCTTGATCCCTTCATAGGCAGCGGCACAACCGGTATGGTCGCAAAGCAGCTTGACCGTCACTATGTCGGAATTGAGTTAAACCCTGAATACAAGGAACTTGCCGAGGCGCGGATTGGAGGTGAAATCTGATGCCTCATGATGAATTGAAGCCCAAAGACCGGGTTGTCCTGCGGATGACCAGAGACGGCGCAGTGGAAGAAAACCTCACCGAAGGCACCTCAGAAAAAGTGTCAAAACGGCTTGAGGACGCCCAGCTTGTTGCACCCCACGACACGGAAACCGGCGATATTGCCGAAGAGGTCAAGAAGCGGCGGCAGCTTCGTCCTGATGAGCTGGAAGACGCAGAGAGTCAGGCTCAGGCCGAAACACAGTCCGCAGATGCGGCGCAAGAGTACAAGCCGGGTGATCTGCCCGTCAGCGATGATCCCACATCTTACACTCTGCACGCTGAGACATACCGCACCCATTCCGTTGACTACGGAAAAGCATTTGCCGATACCGCTGTTACCGGTAAGGTCAGTAGACCTCGTACTGAAAGGCAGATTGATGGAGAGTCCGTTCTGGAAAGAGCGGCGGAAACCTCCGCAGAGATGCCGGACCTTGACGGCGATGCCCCAGCTTCCAGACGGATTGAACGGTTGGAGCGAAAATCTCAGAAGGCGCATGAGCGTCTGGATGCCGCCCGTGAAAAGCTGCCCACCAAGAAGGTGCTGAAAAAAGAGCGCGTCTTTGACGAGGAAACCGGTAAAGGCAAAACCCGCCTCTACTTTGAAGACGAAGTGAAAGTCCCCAAGGGACAGAGCAAATTGCAGTTTGAGGCAGATAAGACCGTCCGTAAAGTCGGCGATACTCTTGCCTCCGGCATTCACGGCAAAATCCATGAGGTAGAGCAGGAAAACTCCGGCGTGGAAGCCGCCCATAAGACAGAGATTGCCGCAGAGTCCGTTGTCCGCCACTACCAGCACCACACAGAGCGCAGTGCAAACAAGCCTTTCGAGAAGGTGTCCAAGCTGGAACAGAAGGCCGAGGCCGCTGATCGGAAGCTCCATTTTGAGAAGACGGTCGCCGAAAATCCTGAGATGAAGACTTCCCGTGCCAATATGAATAAGCACTACCAGAAGCAGCACATCAAGAAGGAATACGCGGCGGCTCGCAAGGCCGGGACGCAAACGGCCTCCACTACCACCAAGTCCACCGGTAAAACCATCCGAGAGAAAGCGTCGGATAAGGTAAAGGACTTTATCTCCAAGAACAAAAAGGTCTTTGCTTGGCTGGGAGCTGGCTTGATGATTCTGATCCTGTTGTCCGCCGGGATTAGCTCCTGTACGGCAATGTTCGCCTCTACCACCTCGTCTGTCATCGCCACTTCCTACCTCAGTGAGGACGATGCCATGACCGGCGCGGAGGCGCAGTATTGTCAGATGGAGGCGGAGCTGCAATCGTATCTGGATAACTACGAGAGCACACACGACTACGACGAGTACCACTTTGACCTTGACGCGATTGAGCACGATCCCTATGTGCTGATCTCCATTCTATCTGCCTTCAATGAGGGAGAGTTCAGACTGGACGAAGTTCAGGGACTTCTTCAAACGCTCTTTGACCGGCAATATATCCTCACTGAGGATGTGGAGGTTGAGGTACGCTACCGGACAGAGACCCGTACCGGGACAACGACTGTCACCGATCCAGAAACCGGTGAAACCAGCACGGAAACTTACACTTATGAGGTCGAAGTCCCATACAACTACTACATCTGTACCGTTACGCTGGAAAACTTTGACCTCTCCCATTTGCCGGTCTACATCATGAATGAAGACCAGCTCTCCATGTATTCAGCCTATATGTCAACGCTGGGCAACCGCGAGGATTTGTTCCCCGGCTCCGGCTATGTGGACAAGTACATTGAAAACCCACCCGATGACTACACGGTCAATGCGGAGTATCTGACAGACGAGAAGTTCGCAACTCTCATCGCAGAGGCAGAAAAATATCTCGGCTACCCGTATGTTTGGGGCGGCTCAAATCCGTCCACTTCCTTTGACTGTTCGGGATTCGTCAGTTATGTTCTCACAAACAGCGGACTTGTCAACACCGGGCGGCTGGGTGCGCAGGGGCTTTACAATGTCTGTTCGCCTGTTTCCAGCGCCGATGTGAAGCCGGGGGATCTCGTCTTCTTTGTCGGCACTTATGACACGCCGGGCGTGTCCCATGTGGGCATCTATGTGGGCGACAATGTGATGTTGCACTGCGGCGATCCCATCCAGTACACATCCATCAACACTTCCTATTGGCAATCCCACTTTTATGCCTTTGGAAGACCCAACTACTAACCGAAAGGAGCGTTTTTATGAACCCGAAATATCAGAAGGTCTGCGCGGAAATCGCCAAAACCGAGAAGAAGGTCGAGGACCTGCAGGGGCAGCTCAAGGAGCTGTACGACAAGAAAACCGAGCTGGAAAACCTTGAAATCGTCAACACCGTCCGTGCGATGGTCATGGACAAGGATCAGATCATGTCCTTCCTTGCCGCGATGAAGGACAGCAAGGCGGAAAAGCCTACCACTACCCAGCAGGAGGTGACGGACAATGACTAAGAGAAAAGGAATCCGCCTTCTGGCGGCACTTGCACTGTGCTTCACGCTTTGTATCTCGTTCACTGTACCCGCATTCGCCTATGCGGATGATACCGAGCAGGAGCTTCCGGTCACGGAGGCGACCCAGCCCGAGGCAACACCGGAAACCGCAGCACCCGAAGAGCCTGAACCGTATGAGGGCGAGCCGATTGACGGTGAAGGCAACGCTTATACCCGCGATCTGCTCTATGACAAGGCGACGAATAAGCAGTTCATCACGGTGCAGACCAAGACCGGCAACACCTTCTATGTCGTGATCGATTACGATGCGCCCATCAACGAGGAAGAGGAACAGTACCAGACCTATTTCCTCAACATGGTGGACGAGGCCGATCTGCTTGCCCTGTTGGATGAGGAAACGGCATCTTCGCTTACTACCTGTAACTGCGATACCCGCTGCGAGGCCGGAGCTGTCAATACGGAATGCCCAGTCTGCAAAACAAACATGAGCGAGTGTACCGGCGCTGTACCTGAGCCGGAAGAGCCGGTCGAGGACGAGGAAACCGAGGTGCCGGAAGAGCCGGAAAACGCTTCCCCGAACATTGCCCTGATCATCGGTATCATCGCGCTGGTCGGCATCGGCGGTGGTGCATATTACTACATCAAGTTCGTTCGCGGCAAGAAGCAGAAGGACGAGGATCTGGATTTCTTCGATGACGAGGGTTATGAGGAAGAGCCGTATATCAACGAGGACGAAGAGCCTGTCATTGCTGACGATGCGGATGACGAGGCCGAAACCACAGAAACGGAGGAAACGATTTGATCTTAGTGATTGCGGAAAAACCAAGCGTTGGAGCCGCTATCGGGAAGGTGCTGGGTGCTTCCTCCCGTAAGGACGGCTATCTCGAAGGAAACAACTACATCGTCTCATGGTGCGTCGGTCATCTTGTGGGGCTTGCGGACGCAAGCTCCTACGATGAGCGCTTTGCCAAATGGCGGTACAGCGATCTCCCCATCGTCCCGGAGGAATGGCTGTTTGAAGTCCCGAAGGACAAGCAGAAGCAGTTCAAGGTGCTGTGCGACCTCATGCGCGATAAGCGTGTGACCGAGCTTGTCTGCGCCACCGATGCAGGACGCGAGGGCGAGCTGATTTTCCGGTTGGTCTACAACAAAGCCGGTTGCACAAAGCCCTTTAAGCGCCTGTGGATCAGTTCGTTGGAAGACAGCGCGATCCGGGAGGGCTTTGCCCATCTGCGAGACAGCGGCGAGTATGACCGGCTCTACGAAGCCGCGCTTGCCCGTTCCAAGGCAGATTGGATTGTCGGCATCAACGGCACAAGGCTGTTCTCGACACTCTATCATAAGAAGCTGGTGGTCGGGCGCGTCCAAACGCCTACGCTGGCAATGCTGGTGGAGCGTGAAGGCAAAATCTCAACCTTCCATAAGGAGAAATACTTCAATGTCCATATCAGCAAAGACAACCTGACGGCGGACCTGGAAAAGGTCAAAACCGAAGAGGAAGCGAAGGCGATTGCGGCGGCTTGCGATAAAAAGCAAGCCGTCGTTTCTTTTCTCAAAAAAGAGACGAAGACAGTCAACCCGCCGAGGCTCTATGATCTGACCACCTTGCAGCGGGAAGCCAACCGCTACTATGGCTTTACCGCCCAGCAGACGCTCGATCTGGTGCAGTCCCTCTATGAGAAAAAGCTGCTCACCTATCCCCGAACGGACAGTCAGTTCATCACTGAGGATATGGAGAGCACCGCCCGTCAGGCGATCGGCATTGTCTCCCGCAAGCTGCCGCTCTTCGAGGGCATTACCCATGAGCCGGACATCGGGCGAATTACCAACAACGCCAAGGTCACTGACCATCATGCCATTATTCCCACCGTCCAGCTTGAAAAGCAAGACCTCGCCGAGCTGCCGGAGTCGGAACAAAAAATCATCCAGCTTGTCGCCATGCGCCTTCTGAGCGCTACCGGTGAGAAGCACATCTACGACGAGACTTCGGTCACGCTCACCTGTGAGGGCTACGAGTTCAAGGCAAAGGGCAAAACAGTCATGCAGGATGGATGGAAGGCGATTGAGCACCGCTTCAAGGAAACGCTCAAGAGCAAGGAAAAAGACGAGTCGGAACGCTCGCTGCCTTCTCTGAATGAGAAGGATATTCTCTCTTCTGTCGTTTCCAGCTTCACCGAACATTACACATCCCCACCGAAGCCCTACACCGAAGACTCCCTTCTGTCGGCAATGGAGACCGCCGGAAATGATGCGTTTGATGATGATACCGAAAAGAAAGGGCTTGGCACTCCTGCCACCCGCGCCGGTGTCATCGAAAAGCTGGTCAAAGGTGGCTTTGTTGAGCGCAAGGGCAAATCTCTCGTGCCTACAAAGGACGGCAACAACCTTGTATGCGTCCTGCCCGAACAGATCACTTCTCCTTCCATGACGGCGGAATGGGAAAATACCCTGATGCAGATTGAGCGCGGCAATGCGGATGCGGGCAAGTTCCTTTCCGGCATTGTGGGGATGACCTCCGAGCTGGTCAAAGCCTATCCCTTCCTCTCTGACGCCGAGGCAAACCGCTTCGATACCGGCAGAGAGTCCATTGGCAAATGTCCGCGCTGCGGCTCGCCGGTCTATGTGGGCAAGGGCAACTACTACTGTTCCAACAAGGATTGTTCCTTCTGTATGTGGGAGGACAACAAGTTTTTCTCTTCCAAGAAAAAGAAGCTGACCAAGAAAATTGCCGCTGAACTGCTGGAAAAGGGTTGGTGCAGAGTGACCGGGCTTTATACGCCAAAACGCCCGCAGCTTTATGACGCGGTGATCCGTCTGGATGACACCGGCGGCAAGTATGTCAGCTTCAAGATGGAGTTTGAAAAGTAAGGAGGTTAGAAATGGCTGAAAACAGAAACGCCCAGCAAGTCCGGGAAATCACCGACAAGCTGGAACAGGGACTCAAGGAACTGTTTGAATCCGAACGCTTCAAAGAGTACCTGAAAACGATGTCCAAGTTCTACAACTACTCGTTTAACAATACGCTTCTCATCGCCATGCAGAAGCCGGATGCGACGCTGATCGCCGGTTACACGGCATGGCAGCGCAACTTCGACCGCCATGTGATGAAGGGCGAAAAGGGCATCAAAATCCTTGCTCCTGCGCCCTACAAGGTGCAGGAAGAGCGGGAAAAGCTCGACCCGGCAACGCAGAAGCCCGTTCTCGACAAGGACGGCAAGCCGGTCACCGAAACGGTTGAAGTGACCCGTCCAGCCTTCAAGGTGGTGAGCGTCTTCGATGTGTCCCAGACGGACGGCAAAGAGCTTCCCGATATTGCCGTAGACGAGCTGACAGGCAGCGTGGAAAACTACGCCGCCTTTTTTGATGCTCTCAAAGAGCTGTCTCCGGTCCCCATCGCCTTTGAAAACATCACCGATGGCGCAAAAGGCTACTTCTCTCATGTAGAAAACCGCATTGCCATTCAGGAGGGCATGAGTGAAATCCAGACCATCAAGACGGCGATCCACGAGATTGCCCATGCCAAGCTCCATGCCGTCACTCCGGGCGAAAAGGTTGCTCCCGAGGACAAGAAAGACCGGCGCACAAAGGAAGTCGAGGCAGAAAGCGTCGCCTATACCGTCTGCCAGCGGTACGGCATTGAAACCTCTGATTATTCCTTCGGCTATATCGCCGGTTGGTCCTCCGACAAGGAGACCAAGGAGCTGAAAGGCTCGCTGGAAACCATCCGCAAAACGGCGGCTGAGATGATCACCGGTATTGATGAAAAGCTCAAAGAGCGGCTTTCCGTGAAGGAACAGGAAGCCCCTACGCCGTTGCGGGATGCGGCGATTCCGGTTTACCGGGAAGCTGCGATGTATGCCTTTGAAGCCGGTGAGCTGGATGCTTACCGCACCTCGATGCAAGCGAACATGGATTGTAAAGAGGCGATTGAGCAGACCATCAACGACTACTACGGCAACAACCGACTTGCGGCGGAGTCCGCCGTTAAGAGCATCCTTGAGAAATTCTCGCCTGAGCGCGTCGCCTATGTCCTCGCGCAAACCATCCAGCAGAAAGACCATGACGGGCGTATCTCCCGTGATTGCAAGGAATGGGCAAAGGGCATGGATGGCAGCCCGGATAATGCCGCTCATCTCATCATTGACAGCGTAAATCCGGGGCTTGTCAGCCTTTTCACCGAAGAGTTTATCCGGCAGACTGCCATCAGCAGAACTCAGGAACAGGCACCGGCTGAACAGAGCAAACCGGCTGTGTCGGAGAATGCTCCCAAAGAGCCGGAACAGGCGGAACCGTCGAAGCATCGCCTCACACCGGAGGAAAAGAAAATCAAGGAAGCGGTCATGGACACGCTCAAAGCGCAGATCGCCGGTCGCAACGACGGGATGCTGTCTACCTATCGTTCATCCAATCAGTCCTTCAAGGTGATGATGGAGTATAAGGTCAGGATTGAGGGCAACACCGTCACCCGGAATGGTGAGCCGCTGTTCGCCATTCATCGCCGCCATTCGGCCAAGAAGGTGCAGGGCTGCTACCGGGAGCTGACACCGACGCTTGAATATATCGGCAAAGAGAAGTCTCAGGAAGCTGTGCGTGAGAAGCCTTCTATCCGAGAACAGCTCCGGGCTGCGGCAAAGAAACAGCCGGAACACAAAGCGCCGGTTAAGCAGAAGTCCCGCGATGTCGGATTGGAGTGATGCCTATGAAGTTTGAAAACATCGATCTTGTGGATGCCCTTCGCCGGATTATGGACATCCACACCCAGAATTACAAAGAGGACTTTGAGTTGGACGCTAGGTTGCTTCACAGCCTTGCCGGTTCTCAATCTCCCGAAGACAAGCACCTTCTCTGGATGTCCCGCCCGAACGGTACTTATCTCTTACCTGAGCGTGAAGTCTATGTGGAGGAATCTTACGAAAACAAAGAATGGGAGTTTTATCATGAGCAGACCAGCGATCCGATCCTTGCCTATGCAGTTGAAATTACCGGTACGGAAGGCGGCAAGGTGAAGGGCAACCTCATCGAGCTGGACTATGACGCTCATGTAGATCGGATGCAGAAGCTTACTGTTCCGGTTGAGAAGGTAGCAGTCGCCTTTGAGGACGATGCCACCTTTTATCTACCTTTCCGCAGCTACCGGCGCGAAGTGATCCCGCTGGAAGAAAAGCACGGCGAGGTCGTGTCGGTGAGCTATCTGCCTGAGAACGCGGCTGAGCTTGACATGATCCTCCGCCGTGAGCGCTTCAAAACGAGCTACCATGCGAAAGCCGGCAGTATTGATGATCACATTCACAAGCTTGCCGTCCAGCATGGCGTGACCGAAAAGCTTGGCATATTGCCTCTTGAAGCGCAGACCGCCTACAACGCCGTCAAGGAAGCCCATCCCGAAGCGATTGTCTGCTTTGCCCAGAACGGCTACTTCGAGATTTACGGCGAAGATGCGAAGAAGGCAGCGCCCGCGCTCGGCACAAAGCTCCTGATGAAAGAGTTAGAAGGCGGCGGACAGGTTGCCGTGACCGGCTTTCGGGAAGATCAGTGGGTTGCCAAGGCTAAGGCGCTGTGGGGGCAAGGCAACGATGTCCTTGTCACGCAGCCCGGTGAAGACGGCAGACAGGAAACCGTCAAGCATCTTCTCGCTGAGGATTACATCCCTGTCGGCACGGTGATGGATATGGACGGCAAAACTGTCCGCGTTGACAAGGTGGACTTTCAAAACGAAGAGGTCAGTCTGACAGACATCACGGACAGGAAAAATCCCGTTCCATTCCGTGAACGGCTGTCTATTGTCCGTTCCTATGTGGAGGACGCCCCGGCAGAAAGCCTATGGGAAGCAACGGATCGCAGAGAGCATACCTCCCAGAAGAAGCCCTCTGTCCTCGCAAAGCTCAAAGAACACGCCCAGACTGCGCCGGACAAAGGCGCTAAAAAGCCTGAGCATACAAAGAAACCGAAATCAAAGGAAATGGAGATGTGATTATGTTTTTTACCGTGGAAGAGACGAATCTGATGTGCTGCTTCGACACTTCCAGCCGCAAGAGGCTGATTGCTGAAATGAAGTCGCTGCCCATCGACGAGCTGGACGATGAGATGGCGGAGCTGCTTTTCCATACCGTTCGGAAGCTTGAGGGCATCACTGACGAGGCGTTTGCCCAGCTCTACATCGCGCCGGACAGTATGATTGACGATTGAAAGGAGGATGCCTATGCCCGTGTTGGATGGCAGTTTTGAAGCTTTCGTGACCAATCTTGGCAAGTACAACGAAGGCGAGCTTGTCGGTGAATGGGTGCATTTCCCGACCACCGAAGAAGAAATGAAGAAGGTCTTCGAGCGGATCGGCATCGGCTCGAAGGACGAGTTCGGTCAGGTTTATGAGGAATGGTTTATCACGGATTATGACTGCTCCATTCATGGAGTCAGCAATCTCCTTGGCGAATACGAAAACCTCGATAAGATTAACTACCTCGCCGCCCGACTGGATGAGATGTCCCACTCTGAGCTTGAGCATTTCGTGGCAATCATGGATAGCGGCTGCGATGAAGTGAATGACCTCGACGATCTGATCAATCTGACCTACAACCTCGATAACTATGACTTTGTCCCCGGTATCAAGGACTATGACGATCTCGGTCGTTACGACTTCTTTGAGGGCGGCTACAACATCGACAACAAGTTCGGCAGCTTTGTGGACTACATCGACTTTGAGCGGTACGGTGAAGACTGCGCAATCAATGAAGGCGGCACACTGACCGACGCCGGGTACATCCGGCCTACCGGCGATAGCTGGAACCGCTACTTTGACGGTACGCTTGAGGATATTCCCGATGAGTACCGCGTCACCGGGGGCGACGAGGAACTGGAACAGCCCAGCACGATTACTGTACTGGTGGTTGAGCCGGACAAGAAGCCCTATGTGAAAGAAATCCCTTCCGGCCTTGAGTCCTTGCAGCATGAGGTTGGCGGGAGCATTCAGGCAGTTTATCCCTTTGAAGAGCCGGTCGCCGTTATCTGCAATGAAGAAGGCAAGCTGGAAGGTCTGCCTCTCAACCGCGCCCTGCGGGATGACACCGGTGAAATCTATGACATTGTTGCCGGTACATTTCTTGTCGCGGGGCTGACGGATGACA
>ERZ1504230.371-NODE-371-length-14732-cov-3.652926_pt1 | contig 14732 bp, 10 predicted proteins | sample MGYA00572417_ERZ1504230 | MGnify/ENA primary metagenome ERZ1504230 (study PRJEB39906, sample SAMEA3182086) | gut metagenome | biome: human; feature: gut; material: Stool; isolation source: human stools | place: Canada | collected 2013-01-21 ...
TATTCGTCGGCAGCGTCAGATGTGTATAAGAGACAGACTTTAGATTGATGATGAAATGAAACAACAATAAACAATATAAACATAAACAATAACCATTATGAAGATGAATTCAACTTAACCTGTTTGTTTCCTTCGTATCTGAAAGATATGTCGGGAACTAGAAAAATGACTATTTTTGATAGTCAGAGTTAACAAACGTTTAATTCTATTCAACCTAGAAAGTACTAAAGTATGAATTTGAACTTAAAAAAATCAATGCTGCTTGTGGGAGCGTTAGCATCGTTAGGCTTGAGTTATACGACTGAAGCATGGGCGGCATCTCCTAGTCAGAGCGTAAATGCTGTACAGCAGGCAAAGAAAGTAACCGGTAATGTGAGCGATGCAGAAGGTCCTATTATCGGTGCAAGTGTAGTAGAAAAGGGCAACCCTGGTAATGGTACCGTTACAGATCTTGATGGTAACTTTACCTTGAACGTAAAGCCGGGCGCTACTATTGTAATTACCTATATCGGTTACCAGAAACAGGAAATTGCTGTGGGTAACCAGTCTAACATTTCAGTCACCATGAAGACCGATGACAAGACTCTTGATGAAGTTGTTGTCGTAGGTTATGGTGTGCAGCAGAAGAAGCTCGTTACCGGTGCTACCATCGAGGTAAAGGGTGATGATATTCAGAAGATGAATACCACACAGGTGCTTGGCGCTTTGCAGAGCCAGACTCCTGGTGTTAACATTCAGGCGGCTTCCGGTCAGCCTGGTGATGGCTTTAAGATTTCTATCCGTGGTGCCGGTACCAACGGCAACACAGCTCCTCTTTATATTATTGATGGTGTAGCAGGTGATATCAACAACTTGAACCCTGCCGACATCGAGCGTATTGACGTCTTGAAGGATGCCGCATCTTGTGCCATCTATGGTTCTGCCGCTGCCAATGGTGTTATCTTGGTAACAACCAAGCAGGGTAAGCAGGGTAAGATCCAGGTATCTTACGATGGCAACGTAGGTTGGGCTAACGTATATCGAATGCCTAAGATGCTTACTGCCAAACAGTATATGGAGGTAATGGATCAGGTGCGTTTCAACAGTGGTGAAAGTGGCTACGATTGGAAGAGCATTATGGGCGAAGATCTCTACAACTCTTATATGGATGGTTCTAACGAAGGAACCAACTGGGTAGAGGCTATTCGCAACAAGAATGCCGTTACAACGAGTCATTCTCTGAACGTTACTGGTGGTTCCGACCGTTCTACCTTCTCTATGGGTGCCGGTTATCAGTATCAGGATGGTGTGTTTGGCAATGTTGTTAAGTCAGACTACCGCCGTTTCACCTTCCGTATCAATTCAGAGCATGTCATCTATCGTACTGAAAAGGGTATGGATGTAGTGAAGATTGGTGAGAACGTTTACTATCAGCACAAGCAGAATCAGGGTATCCAGATTGGTGGCCAGTATAGCAATGAGCTTTCTAACATGCTCCGTGCTAACCCTGCTATCCCTATGTATAATGCCGACGGCAGCTATACCAAGGCTGAGGATTTGAAGAACTGGGTTGATAATTATAACTCTTATTCTGTAAACCCAGTCTATAAAATGTTGAACCAGCAGTCTGGTCACAACAAGAGCATCAACCAGAATCTGCATGCTACAGGTTATTTGGAAATCCAGCCAATCAAAAATCTGGTTTACCGTGGACAGTTGAACTATTATCAGGGAACATCTACCTGGCGTGCATTCCTCCCTGTATTTGATGCCAACAGAACCAATGCCGATTGCTACCGCACAGAGGATAAGGCTACAAATAATATGAGCACAAGCTGGGGATGGAGTACAACCAACACTTTGAGCTATAAGTTTGATCTGCAGAAGAAGCATAACTTTGATGTTCTGGTTGGTACAGAGTATAGCGAGAGTCGTCCAGACTTCGGCTTCTCTTTGAATGCTACTTCTTCTAATTCGGTGTTCGGTGATATGACTCATGCTTACATGAGCTATATGAAGAATAACAATGCTGCATCTGTTACAGGTACTCCTTGTGACGATACCCGTAGTATGTCTTACTTTGGCCGAGTAAACTACAACTTCGATGAGAAGTACATGCTTTCTGCCATTATACGTGCCGATGGTAACTCTAAGTTCGCTCCAGGTCAGCGTTGGGGTTATTTCCCATCTGTATCTGCCGGTTGGGTTATCTCAAACGAGAAGTTTATGGCTAAGACTGTATCATGGCTCGACTTCCTGAAGCTTCGCGCTGGTTGGGGTCAGAATGGTAATGCACAGACCATTAACAACTTCCAGTGGCAGGGTGCTTTCGCATTCGATACAAGTAGCTATTATACCTTCAATGGTAATCCTGATCAGTATGTTTCCGGTGCAGCTCCTTCACGTCTGCCTAATGAGGATCTGACTTGGGAGACTTCAGAGCAGTTGAACATCGGTTTGGATGCTCGCTTCCTGAATGGTCGTTTGGGCTTTACTGCGGATTGGTATAACAAGAAGACCAAGGACTTGCTGGTTGCGGTTCCTGTAGATCCAACAACAGGTTTCTCTACCCAGATGAAGAATGCTGGTACTGTTGAGAACAAGGGTATTGAGCTTTCTTTTTCTTGGAACGATAAGATAGGTAAGGACTTCCATTACAACGTAGGTTGGAACATGGCTTACAACCACAACGAGGTAACAGAGGTGAAGTCTAACCAGGCATACAACAATGGTGGTAAGGACCTCTTGGCTCAGAATACCGGTTATATGGCTCGTTTCGAGGAAGGTCATCCTATCGGTTACTTCTGGGGCTACAAGACAGAAGGTGTGATGCAGAATGAGGCAGACGTTCAGGCTTACCTTGACAAAAACTGCAAGGGCAATGCCGCTAACTCTAAGCAGGGTACCGATATCAAGCCAGGTGACTTGAAGTTTGTGGATGTAAATGGCGATGGTGTTATCAATGATGACGATAAGACAGAACTTGGCAATCCACATCCAGATGTAACTATGGGTATCTCTCTCGGTGCATCTTACAAGGGCTTCGACCTCTCTGTTACAGGCTTTGGAGCATTTGGTCAGCAGGTGGCTCGTTCATTCCGCAAGTTCACCGATGGTGAGTTCGAGAACTTCACTACAGAGGTGTATGACTACTGGCATGGTGAGGGAACTTCCAACAAGTATCCTTTGCTCGCCCACATGAGTGCAGGTCCAAACTGGCAGACCATTTCTGATATTTACATTGAGGATGCCAGCTACTTCCGTCTTCAGAATCTGACCGTGGGTTACGATTTCACCAAGATTTGGAAGAACAGCCCATTCCAGCAGCTCCGTCTCTATTTCGCTGCCCAGAACCTCTTTACCATTACCGGTTATAAGGGTATGGATCCAGAGAATGGTACTGCTATCGGCTCAGACTCATGGGTAACAGGTGTTGATGTAGGTAACTATCCTCAGCCTCGTACCTATATGGTTGGTGTAAATGTAAAGTTCTAATCTAAAATTGAATTCACAATGAAAAAGTTAAATATATTTTTGGCTTCAGCTATGGCGGTACTTAGCTTGGCATCCTGCGACATCAATGATGTACAGAATGTAGGCGAGTTATCTACCAGTACCTTCCCTGTTTCCAAGGAGGATGGTGAGGCTGTATTGGCTGGTATTTACCAGAATTTGAACCAGGTTTGTGCAGACCCACAGATGAGCTTCCTTTACTACGCTCAGTTGGCTAGTGATGACCTGCTCGGTGGTGGTGGTTTCAACGATAAGTTGATGCAGGCAGAGGATTTGCTCTGTAATTATAATGCCGATATGACCAACGTGTTCTATGAGGCTCGTTACAAGGGTATCAACCGTGCCAATACCTTGATTGATGCACTTCCTAATACTTCCATGAATGAGGATACCAAGAACTCATTGATGGGTCAGGCTAAGTTCCTGCGTGCTTTCTATTATTATGAGTTGGCTTCTATGTACGGAAATGTGCCAATGCGCTTGCATCCAGGTTCTGAGGCTATCACCCAAGGTAATATTGAAGACCCTTGGAAGCAGATTCTGATGGATCTTCGTGATGCAGTCAATCTCTTGCCTGCTACAAAGAGCACAGATGGACATATTGATAAGTATGCTGCTGAGGCTTTGCTGGGTCGTGCTTGGTTGTTCTATTCAGGCTTCTTTGGCAATGGTCCTACATTGGCTGATCTGACCAGCACTACTTATAATCCTCTGACTTTTGTGGAGCTTCCTGATGGAACTTCCCTGTCTAAGGATGATGTCATTACAGCCATCGATGACTGTGTGGCTAACTCTGGTCGCAAGTTGGTGGATAAGTATCAGAATCTCTGGGCTTATACTAACAGATGTACTGTAGAGGATTATGATTATACCAAGGGGCAGGGCTTCAAGTGGGTTGAGGATGATGCTTCTCAGAACCCAGAAACTTTGTTCTCTATCAAGTTCAATAAGTTCGCTTCCTGGAGTACAACGATTGGTTATGCCAATGGCTATGCACTTCACTTTGGTGTTCGTGGCGGTCAGGCTTATGGCAACACCTTCCCATTCGGTCAGGGTTGGGGTGCTGGTCCTGTAGCTCCAAATCTGGTAAAGGATTGGGCTGCTGCCGAGCCTAATGATGTACGCCGTGATGCTTCTATCCAGGACTGGTCTAAAGTAGAGACATATAAGAAAGGTGGTTGGGCAGACTTTGTTCAGGAAACTGATTTTTATGCCAAGAAGTGGGCTCCTGTTACCTGTAAGAATGATCAGTTGGAGGATGGCTATTCTTGTACTTTCGAGAATGTGATGTACCCAGGCAACTGGGATACTTCGGGAAAGGAGAATATGCAGTTGAATAATATCCACGATCTGGTACTCATCCGTTTCGCAGATGTCTTGTTGATGCAGAGTGAGTTGAAGAAGGATGTGGCTGGTATCAATGAGGTGCGTAAGCGTGCAGGTTTGAACCCGATTGGTGCTTATTCAGAGGAAGCTTTGAGAAACGAGCGCCGTTGGGAGTTGGCTTGCGAGGGTACCCGCTGGAACGACCTTCGTCGTTGGCATATTGCCGCTGCTGCTCTTGAGAAGCAGAATGGCGTTGCTATCTATTATTGCGGACAGCCTGATACGAATACTCCACACAATGGAGGTTATACTGCCCGTTACAATGCTACAGCCGGTTTCCAGAAGATGCCTGAGACTCAGGTAGCTTTGGGTACCGTAAAGCAGAATGAAGGGTGGACTGGTGCTGATTCTGAATATCAGGGCTGGAAGTAATCAATTCTTTAATCTTTTAAATGAATAAGTATATGAAAAAGATATTTTTTGCTTTGTCTATGCTGACATTGCTTTATACTTCTTGTGATCCTTCTACCGATTCTGGTAGCACAGGTTTCTCTGAGAATGTAACAGCAGAGAGCGTTGATGCGAAGGTAACACCTGTTCAGGTGAATGGTAAGAATAGCAACCGTATCATCATCGAGAATCATTCTCCTATCACAAGCCAGTGGTCGGTAGACCAGTTGGCAGAAGGTAAGGTAACCTCTTCCAAGGCATACGATACCATCTATGTTACCAAGTTAGGTGCCAACACCATTACTGTGCACTGCAAGAATGTGGCTGTTGACTTTACCAAGGACTTCACGGTGAACGTGGATGAGATTACTTATCTCTCTGCAGAACTTCAGAAGCGTCTCTGCGTAACTGGTTCTGAGGGTAATTATACTTCTACTGTAGGTGAGTTCGATGGCCAGCCTGTACAATTCGGTACTGCTTTTGATGCAGACAAGGTAAAGGTTATTCAGGAGGTCAAGGAAGGCAAAAAGGGTAATGTCTTCACTGTTGAGAATGGTAACGGCGTGCTTTCTGACTGGGCTATTACTAAGGAAGGTGCCGATGAGGCTGCTGGTACAGCTTCTCTGAATGGTGATCAGCTGATGGTTGTAGAGGAAGGTAAGTTTAATATTACCTTGACTTATACCAAGGCTGATGGCACTCAGGAGACTTACAATGCTGGTTCTTTCGCTGTTGAGGCTTTAACTACCAAGCCAGAACTTCTTGAGTATCTCGCTGGTGGCGAAGATGGTGATGGAACTACTACCTGGGAATGGAACGAAGCTGCCGGTGCTGTATGGGGCAATGGTCCTTTCGGTAGTGGCAACAAGCCTCAGTGGTGGGCTGTAAACTATGGTGCTGATATTGATGGTCAGGCTGGTCAGAAGGTTGGTGGCGTAGCCCGTAACGGTAGCGGTGCATGGTTCACTATCGACATCACTAACAAGCAGGCAATCGGTTCTGATGGCGTCAAGCTTCCTATCTCTGTAAGTGTATTGGAGCACAAGGACCCAACCTGGGATAAGGGTACTATCTCATTCCCAACTGCAACCAATGACAACTTCGTTATCCCTATGGGTGTAAACGTGAATGGTGGCAATGCTGTATTCCAGAAGTATTATGTATTAGTAGCCAGCGATGATAAGTTGGTATTGACTGCAGCAGAATTACCTGAGAATGGTACTGCATGGTTCTATGTCTTCAAGAAAAAAGCAAAATAGGTATGTGAAATAATCGTTGTGATTATAATATAAATAAGGTTAGGCCTCGGCTGTAGTGATACAGTCGGGGCTTTTCTTTTTTTGATTTGCTGAATGCTACTCTTATTTGTTTGTTTAAACCTGCTGTGAATTGGTAAAAAGAAGGCTGTTTAATACAGATAGTTAACTGGCAAACCGCAGACAGTCTACTGGCGCTTTAGCTGCTAGTGGGTTGTTTGCCTAGAACAGCTATCCCAAATGCCTTTGTTTCGTTTTTATACAAGGCTTACGAAGAAATACTCTTCACCCACTCTTCACCTCTCGGAATCTCCTGTGTTTATCGGCATTCCGAGAGGTGAAGAGTGGGTAAAGAGTGAAGAGCTTTTGGCGGAATAAGGCTAAGTCCTGACTGCCGTTTCATAGTTGATACTTTTGTGTTGTATCAAGCGAAATAATTGCAAAAATATTTGGAGGTTACAATTATTTATCGTACATTTGCAGCAAATTTTAGAATATAGGGAATGGATGAAAATTTATCTAAAAATAAGATTTCAGAGCGTAATCAGAAGAGAAATTTTAGCTGGTTATTTCTTGATTTATCCAAGTTGATGTGCAGCGGTGTTGTTGGCGGCTTGTCTCCATTGTTTACGGGAGATGAGATGGGGATTTTTAATTATCTGTGCATTAGTTTTGGTTTCACGGCAACGGTACTATTTGCTTATTTTGGTAACGAAATTCTTAAAGTGAAACTTAAATAATATAGATATGGAAATGTTGACAATTATATTTGCCTTGGCTAGTGCTATTGGCGCAGGGTTAGTTATTTGGTCTAAGACGAAAGCTGGTCAAAGATGGCTTGAAAGTCTTTAGTAAATGAGTAAGTTTGGTAATCGTCATGATTATCATATCGATAAGGCTAAGCCCCGACTGCCGTCCAGCAATCGGGGCTTTTCGTAACATTACGTTAGTAGGATTTGACTTTTATTGCTTTTCTTCTGTACTATCTTGTTGAATTGTATGTTTTTGTTTGGAAGTTACAATATTTTATTGTAACTTTGTACGGGTATAAGGAAAGTCCTAAATCGTCCACGGACGTTGTGGAAAGAACATGAATTTAAAATATAATCTCATGAAGAATTTGATGATAAAAACTTGGAAACCGCTGCTGTCGCTGCTCTTCGGTGTGGCGGTCGTGATATTCTGGGCAGTGCCATACGTAGGCGGACTCTGCTTTCAGGAACAGTATCAGATGTTTCTCTTTGATTCCGGCTACTTTTTGGAGCGCATTGTGCTGCCGGGAGGTTTGGCTGACTATATCAGTGAGTTTCTGGTACAGTTCTATTATATGCCTGTATTGGGCGGTGCCATCATCGCTTTGCTGCTGATGGGCATTCAGACTGCTGTATGGGGACTGATGAAACAATACGGAGCAAGGCATGATTTCCCAGGTTATCTCCTGAGTTTTCTTCCAAGTATCGCCTTATGGTGTGCCATGGGCGACCAGAATGTGTTGCTCTCTTTTGTCGTTGCACTTTTCGGAGCCTTAGTAATAGGATGGATTCATAACCGATTCCACAACCGGTTGGTAAAGGTGGTGTTCGAACTGGTTAGCACGGCATTGGTTTATTGGCTTCTGGGACCGGTGGTATTCCTTTATGCAGTCCTGATGATAGGTGATACGTTGAAGAATGCCAAGCAGAAGGGAAATGTTTTTTCTGGAATAGGCTATTCTGCCGTCATTCTTATCCTTACTGTGGCCTGGATATTATTGACCACGCAGACTTTGCAATATCCTTTGTATCGCATCTTTGCTGGACTTAATTATTATCGCTATCCGGGTGCCATATCTCCGTTGCCTTTTGTTGTGATGGTATGGGCTGTTGTGATTCCTTTCCTGGGGATGATTCCATGCCACCGGAAATCCTTGCAGAAGTTGCAGCAATCCAAAGTGGTCATAGTGTTGAGCTATGTATTGGTGATTGTGGCTTCATGGTTCGGTATCAAGACTTCTTTTGATGAGATGACCTACGAACTGATAGATTATGATTTCCTGGTTCGCACCGAACAGTGGGATAAGATCATTGAGAAGGCTGAGAAGAAGCCGGCTACCACACCGCTGGGTGTCTCGTGTGTGAATCTTGCCTTGAGCCAGAAAGGTATGCTTGCCGACCGCCTTTTCGAGTTCTATCAGAATGGAGGCGAGGGCTTGTTTCCTACCTTTACCCGCGATATGATTTCGCCAGTATCTACTGCAGAAATCTTTTTCCGCCTGGGTATGGTGAATGATGCCGAAAGATATATGTTCGAGGCGCAGGAAGCGATACCTAATTATCGCAAGAGTGCCCGATTGACCCGCAGGATTATAGAGTGCGATATCATCAACGGTAATTATAAGGTAGCAGCCAAGCTGCTCCGCCGACTGCAGAAAACGCTCTTCTATAGCAATTGGGCGAATCAGACGATGGCGCTGCTAGGTAATGAGAAGGCTATCAACCGACATCCTATCTATGGCAAGCTGCGCAAGTATCGTGAGAAAAAGCAGGACTTCCTTTTCAGCGACCGGGAGATGGACCAGATGCTGGGTTTGCTCTTCCTGAATGATAACCATAACAAGATGGCATACGAATATCTGATGTGCTACGAACTCCTGCAGCGCGATATGGAGAAGTTCATGCAGTATTATCCGCTGGGCAGATTCGTGGGTTACGACCATATTCCACGTACCTTCCAGGAGATTCTCATCGGCAACTGGATGAAGACGCATAGCGATCCGCGTACAATTCCGTATAGTGTGGATGCACAGAACGTGAACAATACGCTCAACTTCATCCAGCTCTATATGCAGAATCCGAAGGATCCTCAACTTGGTCAGCAGCCGTATGTATCCAATGCCTGGCACTATGTGATGGTGCAAGGGGCTGATGAGGCTGCCGGAAAGAAGGAGGGAATGAAAGAGGTTAATTGATAATGTTAAATGTTAAGTGTTAAATGTTAAGTTGGCATTCTTGCTGATTGGACATTTGGCATGATTATAATATAGATTAATGATGAATATCAGACAATATTTTATGGGATTATTGCTCATGGGGGGCATGTTGGGACTTGGCTCTTGTATGTCCAAACCGGGAATTCTTGTGCCCACCAATCCCATCCAAGCAAATCAACTTCCAAAGATTTATCCTGATTATATTGGAGTTACTGTGCCCGCAACGATTGCTCCTCTCAACTTCAATGTGGAGGATATAGATGCGGAATCTGTTAATGTCGTGGTAGAAGGATCAAAGATAGGTGAACTTCAAAGTGAAGGCGACTACGCAAATTTCGATATCGATGAATGGCATCATCTGCTTGCTCAAAATAGGGGTGGAGATTTGAAAGTTACTGTTTATGTGGAAAAGAAGGGTAACTGGACGCAGTATAAGGACTTCGATATCCATGTCAGTCCATACGCTCTTGATGACTGGGGGGTGACTTATCGTCGCATCGCTCCTGGTTATGAGGTGTATGGCAAATTGGGCATCTATCAGCGCAACTTGAGTAACTTTGAGGAAACGGCAATTCTAGAGAATACCGCAGCACCGGGTGCCTGTCTCAATTGTCATACGGCAAACAGAACCAATCCTGACCAGTTTACCTTCCATGTGCGTGGTGACCATGGTGCTACCTTGGTTTCTCAGAACGGTAAGCGGGAGTGGCTGAAGGCGAAGAATGATTCCCTGAAGGGTTCGATGGTTTATCCTTACTGGCATCCGTCGGGCAAGTATTGCGCCTACAGTACCAATACCACCCATCAGAGTTTCCATGCCGTGAAGGATGAGCGAATTGAAGTTTTCGACCAGGCATCGGATGTCTTCGTTTATCAGCCATCACCCCATGAGTTGATATTGGATTCGCTCCTGATGACGAAAGACCATTACGAGACTTATCCGGTATTCTCACCAGATGGCAAGACGCTCTATTTCTGCTCTTCTACAGCAGAGCCTATCCCAAGCGGGTATAAGAATATCAAGTATAATATCTGCAAGATTGGTTTCGATGCGGCTACGGGTAAGTTTGGCAACCAGGTGGATACCATCTTCAATGCCCGCGAATTGGGCAAGAGTGCTACCCATCCCCGTCCTTCGTATGATGGCAGGTACATCATGTTTACGATGAGTGATTATGGCTGTTTCCCTATCTGGCATAAGGAAGCGGATAATTGGTTGCTGGATTTGAAGACGGAACAGGCGCGACCAATGACGGCTGCCAATAGCAGGAATACAGATAGCTGGCACAACTGGAGCAAGGATTCCCATTGGTTTGTCTTTACATCCCGCCGTGGCGACGGACTCTATACCCGTCTTTATCTTGCCTGCATCGATGACAAGGGCAATGTAAGCAAGCCGTTCCTCTTGCCACAGCGCAATCCGAAGAAGTACTACGATGAGTTGCTGGATTCCTATAATACTCCTGATTTCACATCCAAGCCAGTAGAGCTGGATGCCCGTGCGGCAGGAAATGAAATCATGAGTGATAAGAGGATTCCGACAAAGGTTAGATAACGGAATCTTTATAATTCCTTATTCTGTAGAACATAATTTCTTCTCTGCAATGCATTCCATTTCTATCAACCAGCCGGGGCGGCATACTTTTGCCTCCACGATGATGCGGGGGATTTGTGGATAAAACTGCTGCATCAGTCTGTCAACCGTATGATAGTCGGAGATGTCGCGCAGATAGATGATGAAGTATTGGATATCATTCATCGTGGCATCGCCATCTTTCAGCAGGGCGCCGATGTTCTCAAGCAGTCTGCCGGTCTGGCGCACGATGTCTCCTTCATAGACCACATCTCCATGCTTGTCGATACTGGCTGTACCGGAGATGAAGTATTGTTGCTTGAACTGCTGGCTTCCTTCTGGATGGAGAGTATGGGTAGGTAGCGTAAGCCGGGTTCCTCGTTCGAAGGCTACTCCATATTCATGGGCAGGATTCAGATGTTCGAGTGCCTGAAGATACTTCTTGTCCTCTTCCTTGATATGGGGGATGGTGAGGAAGTCGATGGCTACAGCTGCATGGCGTACCGGAGTGGCGCCACCGATACCTGTGCTGGCGATGTAGTGGGTGTCGGCTGTCAATCCCTCTTTATCGAAGATGTCATTACGGGCTTCTACTACGCCTTGATAGTTTACATCGATGTTGGTGACGTATATCCAGGTGCGAATCAGGTTGCGTTCCATTGTCATATCCGTACCTTCGATAGTCTTCAGGTATTTATTGAAGAGAAGACGGGTCTGTTCGTACGAATCCTTTCCCTTAGCCTCCTCCTCTGTAAGGCGAAGACTGTGGAAGAAAATGGGAGTCTGGGAGTCCGTTGTCTTGATCAGCAGACTCACCTTGCTGCCATTCAGTGGAGTCTGTTCCACGATAGTGAGGTTTGCGCCTTTCAGAAACTCCTGATAAAGGAGAGATTCTTCTAACTCTTTTATCTGGTTCTGGGCGTCGCTGAGGAATACCTTACAATATTGCAAGGTACGGTTTTCCAGTTTCTCTGTATCGAGAAAGTTACCTAGTTTTAGATACAGAAAGTTAAGGCGATCATTGAATAAACCCTTAGCTTCTGGTGAAAGTATTATGTATTTGTCCATCTTGTTTTTCTTTTTTTTCGGCAGCAAAGGTACGGATAATATCTGAGATATAAGAATATAGACAGGATGAAAAGATAAAAATACCGAGATATGGGGATAGGAACAGGCTGGATAGAACGGAAAAGAGGGAAATAAAGGCTTGTTTTCCTTTACTTCCCCCTATCTTTTTCTTATTTCCTGCTTTAGAGTGATTCGAGCATACGCTTGATGACAACCTCGGCTGAAATCTCACGGTTGGCTGCCTCTGGAATCACCAGGCTGTTCTTGCTTTCAATGACATCATCTGTTACAATCAAGCCACGGCGAACTGGCAGACAGTGCATGAAGCAACCATCGTTGGTCCAGCTCATGTGCTCCTCGTCGATGGTCCAGTTCATATCCTTGCTCAATATCTCACCATACTGTGCTGGGTCTTTCACGCCCGGACAGCTCCAGTTCTTGGCGTAAACGAAGTCTGCACCTTCCAGCGCCTTCTTCTGGTCGTACTCTACCTTGGCATTGCCTACGAACTTAGGGTCGAGTTCATAGCCCTCTGGATGAGTAACCACGAAATCTACATCGGCTGCATTCATCCACTGGGCGAATGAGTTTGGTACAGCTTGAGGCAAGGCACGGCAATGAGGAGCCCAGGTCAGGACTACCTTAGGACGAGCCACCTTCTTATGCTCCTCAATGGTGATGAGGTCGGCGAATGCCTGGAGTGGGTGAACGGTAGCAGTCTCCATAGCGAAGACAGGGCGGCCGCTGTACTTTACAAACTGGTTTACAATGGTTTCGGCATAATCATACTCTCGGTCTTTCAAACCGGCAAAGCTACGAACACCGATAAGGTCGCAGAAGCTACCCATCACAGGGATAGCCTCCAGCAGGTGCTCGCTCTTGTCGCCATCCATGATAACGCCACGCTCTGTCTCCAGTTTCCATGCACCTGCGTTCACGTCGAGTACGATAACATTCATGCCCAGGTTCATCGCAGCCTTCTGTGTACTCAGTCGGGTACGGAGACTGTTATTGAAGAATATCATCAGCAAGGTTTTGTTCTTGCCCAACTCCTGATAACCGAAACGGTTTGCTTTCACTTCCTGTGCCTCGGCGAGCGCTGCTTTCAGGTCGCCAAGGTCTTCAACATTAAAGAATGTCTTCATTGTTATTTCGTTTTTTATTTGTTATTTCTAATATAAAGCTATTGAATTCTTCACTCTTCACTTCCTTGTTTGTCCATTTCCTGTAATCAGCCACTTGTAGGTGGTAATTTCTTCTAGCGCCATTGGTCCGCGTGCTCCGAGCTTCTGGGTACTGATGCCAATCTCTGCGCCCAATCCGAACTGTGCACCATCGGTAAAGCTGGTAGGAGCGTTTACATAAACGCAGGCTGCATCTACCAATGCCTGGAATTTCTTCTGGGCAGCTTCGTTGTTGGAAACGATGCTCTCGCTGTGTCCGCTTCCGTAGGTAGCGATATGGTCGAGCGCCTCATCTTCTGAAGCGACGGTCTTGATACCCATCTGCATGCTGAGCCATTCGGTATTCCAGATGCTCTTCATGTTAGCATCTGCTTCTGTTGAGTCTGTGAATTTGCAATCCGCAGTCAGCAAACCTGCCTCCTTCATTTTCGCTTCGCTTTCCTCTGCCTTATATAATAAGGTGTCTGGATAGTGTCCCTTTAAAACTTCGTAAGCCTTAGCATCTGCATGAATCTTGGTTCGCTTCTCGGCGAGTCCTTCACTGAGGGCAGGGAGGTCGTTTAATCTGCTTTCGTGAATCAGCAGACAGTCGAGTGCATTGCATACGCTCACTCTTCGGCACTTGGCATTGGTGATGATGCGCTTGCCCATCTCCAGGTCGCCATCCTTGTCGAAGTAACAATGTACCACGCCGGCTCCGGTTTCGATAACCGGCACTTTGGCAGTATCACGGACGAAGTTGATGAGCTTCTTTCCTCCACGAGGAATGCAGAGGTCAATATAGCCCACGGCATTCAGCATTTCGCCGGTAGCTTCATGGGTAGCAGGGAGCAATGTAACAACATTCGGATCAATACCAAAAGTTATCAACACCCTGTGGATAAGTTCGACACCCGCTGAGTTTGAGGCGTTTGCGTCCTTTCCTCCTTTCAGTACGCACGCATTTCCACTCTTGAAACAGAGTGAGAAAACATCGTAAGTCACATTAGGACGAGCCTCGTAAATCATGCCGATAACTCCGAATGGAACGGCTACTCGCTGTAGGTGCAAACCATTTTCGAGTGTTTTGTCTTTGAGAACTCTTCCGAGCGGTGAGGGCAGTGTACTGACGTGTCTCATATCCGAAGCAATATACTGGAGTCGTTGCTCTGTGAGTTGCAATCGGTCGTAGAGCGGGTTCGCCTTGTCCATCTTCGCCAAGTCTTCTGCATTCGCTTTGAGAAGCGCAGGAGTCTCAGCGATGATGGCATCAGCCACCGCCTTTAGCACTTCGTTACGTTGTTCATCGGTCAGCAAGTCCAGAGTCTTGCTAGCCTTCTTCACCTGTTGGAAAGTCTCTTTCAGTTCCATTCGCTATTTCCTTTCTTATTTTTATGATAAGATATTTTGTAATGTGTTACGAGTTCCCTCTTAAC
>ERZ1504230.422-NODE-422-length-13607-cov-2.578365_pt1 | contig 13607 bp, 10 predicted proteins | sample MGYA00572417_ERZ1504230 | MGnify/ENA primary metagenome ERZ1504230 (study PRJEB39906, sample SAMEA3182086) | gut metagenome | biome: human; feature: gut; material: Stool; isolation source: human stools | place: Canada | collected 2013-01-21 ...
GAAGTGGATCGCTAAAACCATTGCGGCGCAACGGTTTTGCGGTGTTGAGTTTTATCGGCGCAGTGATTTCAAATAAACCTTTGACACGCTTAGATTTCTGTATTATTCTCAAATCACTCCGGAGAATATAAACCCCCAAAGGAAGTATCTGAATTGGTACAGAAATTCAAGCCACAAAGGAAGGACGATGAAGTAAGGATCAAAATGGACATCACAGTTGACCTTCCTGCGGAATTGGCAGAGCAGGCTGAGCAGATGGGTATTTATGAGTTTGATCGCTGCGTCTATGACGAAAATACCCGCCGCATGACAGCCAGTGTAACCACTACGTTTTATCGGAAGGGAGCGTGATATTGTGAAACGAATCCGAACCTTTTTAATCTTGACGCTGTTCCTTGTGTCGATGACCGGCAGCGCCTTTGCCGCCGGAGCCAACACTGAACAGCAAACCGCCGCATCCTACCTGCGTGAGGCGGGTATCATGGTTGGAAACGAGACCGGTGATATGATGCTGGATCAGGGCCTGACCCGTGCGCAGATGGCTGCGGTGCTCACCCGTATCGTTGCAAATCCCGATCATGTCGAGGCGGATAGTGCTTACTACCGCGGCCAGTGCAAGTTCACTGATGTGCCCGACTGGGCAAAGGTCTATGTCGGCTACTGTGCCGCAAATCATCTGGTGGCTGGTTATGGAAATGGCCTTTATGGACCGAGTGATCCCGTCACCCCCGCTGCGGCCTGCACGGTAATGCTTCGTTGCTTGGGCGACGTGGATATGGAGTGGACCTACAGCACAGCATGTCAGACGGCTGTTGAGCTGGGACTATCTTCTGCGGAAGCTCTCACTGGAGCGGAAATTACTCGCGGCAACATGGCAGTTCTGATCTACCGCACCATGGCAAAGATGGGATATGATATCGAAGTATCTGAAGCGCCGCAGTCAGCCACACCGGCAGGACAGGCTATCAGCAGAAACGACGATGGTTCCATCAATGTCCCGTCTGACGGCTCCCGCTATGTGCCGCAGGCTGGCGATGTGATCCGCTGCGATGATGGCACCAACTACACCATCACCGATGTTCGCCGCTACGATGCCAATATGTTTGCCAGCGGCCCTCTGCCCGAACTGCCCGAGCCTACTTGTGACTGGAGCCTGCTGCCCCAGCCGGAGTTGCCGGATGCAGAGGTCAGACACTTTACCATCGGTGACAGCGAGTACATGTTTATCCGAAATCTCTATGAGACCCGTCGAATGCTCTATACCCTATATAACGCCATCGGAGACAACCCGGAAACCTGGCAGGACGGCAAACCCGTTTTGCATCCCAGTGGCAACCCCAAGGTGCGCATCAATCTGACGATTGCGGATGATACCCAGGCGGAATGTTTCTGGCCCTGGCGCGAGAGCGAAATCGTTGCTCCATTCAATTCCAGCCCCTGTGGGACCCACTCACTTGAGGCGTGGGATGTCTACAAAGACGGTGTGTTCCTGCAAACTGAGTATTTAGTCCACCATACAGTCTAAAAGAGGGAGACAGCACAAATCGTGCTGTCTTCCTCTTTTGCATCTCCCCACAAGTTCATATTTCACCCAAGGGGGGATGCTGTTCTGTATGAATGGGTATCCTCCCTGATTTTATGGAGGTAAGCCTATGAAAAAGCGTTTCATGTCAGCGTTTTTAGCCGTCATCATGCTTTTTAGTATGCTCTCGACCACCGCTTTCGCAGCATCTTCGGAAGAGGAAGCACTGGGCGAGATCAATATTTTCAATGGCGGCGTAACAATGTCGTATCTGTCTATCAACGGACGTATCCGTGAGCAGATCTATACCTACTATAACCGTGTTACTCCATCCGGAGCGGTCAAAGAAATCCCTGCCTACTGCGTGAACCCCAATGATAAGGGCGTTCCCCAGACCGTAGGGGTGGGCGAAAGCATCAAGTATCTGGCCGATGAAAAGGCGGCAGATCCCAAGGTCACCGGTATCATCGCCAACGGCTATCCCAATCGCGGCCTGAGCGAGCTGGGCCTTGAGAATAAGTACCACGCCTACTATGCCACCAAAATGGCCCTGTGGTGCTATCTCCTGTCCCATTGGGACATCAACAACCTGAAGGTCAACCCCAACCTGACCGGCCTTGAATTGGAGCGTGCGCAGAAGATCCTCGCCGCAGCCAAGGACATCTACCGCCGTGGCACGACATGGACCGAAAATCTGTCGCCCAATGTCAGATGTACTCCTGACCGTGATGTTGCCTATGAAGTGACCGTCAACGGCCGCCAGTATAAGCAGCAGGTCTTTACGGTTACATCGAAGACCTGGGTGTGCGATTACAAAATCAATGTCGCTTTCACGGACCCTGCCAGCGTTCCTTCCGGCACCCGCATCGTGGACATGAATAACAATGACATCTTCACCCTGACCACCAGCGCCACCGGTGAAGGCTATTCGGCACAGTTCAAGGTCCTCTACCCGTCGGACAGCGTGGCCGGACAGACCGGCAGCGTGCAGCTGTCCTTTGATCTGGATGTTTACCAGTACGCCATCTTCTATGCCTCTGTAGTTGAGGTGGATAAATACGGCAATATCCAGAATTACATGGTGGACACCGACCCCACAAGGAAAATGAACCTGTCCGCCTACAGTAACTATGGTGATGAGCCCGAAGTGGAAATGGATACCGGCCTCCAGATCGTCAAGTACGAAGCCGGCACAACCATCCCTCTGAGCGGCGCCATGTTCGAGGTCGTTGGTCCTGACGGTGCCACTGTTGGTACCTTTACCACCAATTCCTCCGGTAAGATCCGCATCCCTCTGACCCTGACCGGAAACTACACCGTATATGAGCGGGTCGCGCCGGACTTTTACCTGCTCAGCGAAGAACCTGCCCAGAATGTGCAGGTGGTCTACGGTGAGGTGGCCGAAGTTGTGTTTGAAAACGAGCCCTACGGCAATCTCCGCATCGAGAAAACCTCCAACACCGGCATGAACCTGCCCGGAGCACTGATCACGATTACCCACATTGAAAGCGGTCAGCGCTATACCGGAGAGACTAACTCCGCAGGTGTTGCCGTCTTCCGTGAGATCCAGCCCGGCGCGTATCGAATCGAAGAAACTGCAGCTCCGGCGGGATGGCTGCTGGATGATACCATCTACACCACGACCGTCATTGCCGGTGAAACCACTACATTCCATCTGGTCAACGAGGAGCTGCCGGGCCTTCGCATCATCAAGTACGACCGCAAGAATATGGTCGCTATGCCCGACGTCACCTTTGAGGTCTGGCGTGACGGTGTTTCTCTGGGTACCTTCCGCACCGATGAGTTCGGTGAAATCCTTTTGACCGACGTGGAGCCCGGCACCTATCGAGCCGTGGAAGTGGATACAGGCAGTGATGGGCATATCCTCAACACCACCCCCCAGGAAGTAGAGCTGGAAGCCGGTGACGGCATCAAGGAGCTGATGTTCTTCAACGACGTCAAGCCCGGCCTGCGACTGGTGAAGGTGGACAGTGCCGATCCTTCTAAAGTCATCCCCAATGTCCTGTTTGAGATTAAATCCGTTGCGGGTGACTACGGTCCCGAAGAGTTCCGAACCGATGAAAACGGTGAGATCGTCCTGAGCAAGCTCCCTGCGGGTGCCTATGTGGTAACGGAATTGTCCTGCCCGGGCTATGTCATTGATGAAGCGCAGCGCATTATTCAGCTGGACCCCAACGAGGATGCCCAGTTCGTGTTCACCAACAGTATCAAGCCCTCCCTGCAGATCATCAAGCTCAGCTCCGATGGTTCTGCTCTGGAAGGCGTGACCTTCCGTATCGCCAAGATCGAAGATGGTACACATTACCTCGACCGCACCACCAATAAGAACGGCGAGATCCTTGTCAGCGATCTGGAGCCTGGGGTCTATTCCGTGCGCGAGACCTCTACGGTGTCAGACCACATCATCGACCTCCGGGAGTACAAGGTAGAGCTGTTCCCCGGCAAGACCAGCACGCTGGTCATTGAGAATCAGATTCGCCCCAACCTCTATGTTTATAAGCACGATGCAGACACCGGCGAACCCATCCCCGACACCGTATTCATCATCCGCGCGGCTGACGGCCACAGCGTCGATGAGATCCGCACCGGAACGGACGGCCGTGCCGAGCTGAAAAATCTGCTTCCCGGCGTCTATGAAATCTCCGAGAAGTACGTGCCTTCCCCTTATCTGCTGGATGCTCCCAGTCAGCTGGTGACCCTCTATCCCAACCGTGACCACACCGTTTACTTTGAAAACCATCAGAAGCCCAGCCTGACTGTCAACAAGATTTGCAGCGTCACGGGTGAGCCTCTGAAGGGCGCAAAGTTCCATGTCACCTATGCCAGCAATGATACAGAAAGCGGCGAGATCAACGACCTTGGTTATTTCTATTCCGATGCCGACGGTCAGTTCAAGCTCTCCAACCTGAAGGACGGCTGGTACAAAATCACCGAGGTCGAGTCTGTACCCGGCTACCGCATCAAAGACCCGGCCGCGCAGGAAGTCTTCGTCAAGGCCGGTGAGAGTAAGACCGTCACCTTTGAGAATACTCCCCTCAGTGCCTTGGTCGTATTCAAATTCGATTCCGTCACCGGAGAGGCGGTGAAGAACGCCGTATTCCAGGTGAAGTACCTCACCGGCACTTCCGGCACCGGCGGCACGGTCATCGGCACCTATAAGACCTCTGCAAACGGCAGCTTCACCGTTACAGGGCTCGACGAAGGCACCTATATCGTGGAGGAATTGGCCAGTGACAGCGGCCACGTCATTGATACCGCTCCCCAGACCGCCTACATCAGCGGCAAGGATCAGGATGTGGTGGAGCTGTATTTCGGCAACTCTCCCAAGGGTGCGCTGCTCATCAAGAAGATCGACAGTGTGAGCCGTGAGCCTTTGTCTGATGTTGAGTTCTTCGTCACCACCTCTGACGGCACTGTGGTTGGCAATGCCAACGGCAAGTTCGTCACCGACAGCGCAGGCACCGTTCTGATTGAGAACATCGACCCCGGCACGACTTTAGTTGTCAAGGAAACCCGTACCAAGGACAATACCTACATTCTGGATGATACGCCTCAGACTGCCCGCATCAAGGCCGGTCAGACGGTCACTCTGGAGTTCCGCAACCAGCCCAAGGGCAGTCTCATCATCCACAAGCAGGATTCCGTGACCAAGGAGCCTCTGGAAGGCGTTCAGTTCAAGATCACCTATGCTGATGGTCGTGTGGTTGATGCAGATGGCGGACAGCTTTCCTCCAACGGTTTGTACTGGACCGATAAAAACGGCCAGATCAAGATTACCGGCATCACCGGCACCATCGTGGTGACTGAGGTGCAGAGCATCCCGGGCTACACCATCCATGAGGAGACCCGCAGCCAGACCGTGGTTGTGAACACCAACGACACGCAGAGCTTGTATTTCTACAACGATCCCATCGGCGGCGTTGAGATCATCAAGGTCAATGCCGATAAGAAGACCGAACGCATCCCCAATGTGAAGTTCGAGATCCGCCGCGCGGATGACGGCCTTGTGGATACCGTGACCACCGATAAAAATGGCCGCGCCTTCCTGTCTCTGGAGGATGGCCACTACTACGCTGTTGAGATCAAGAGTGCAGATGGCTTTGAGCTGGATAGTACGCCCCACTACTTCGAGGTGAAGGACGGCAAAACTACCACTCTCACCGTTGAGAACAAGAGCCTGTCCGGTATTTTGATCCATAAGATCGACAGCAACACCGGCGAGGGCATCTACGGCGTCACCTTCCTGCTCTATGACAGCAACAAGACCCCCATCGGCCAGTATGAATCTGACCAGGACGGCTGGGTATATATCACCGGCCTCACCGAGTCCGGCCGCTACTACATCCGCGAGCTGGAAAATGAGGGCTACAATGTGGACACCCAGATGAAGACAGTCTATGTCAGTGCAGGCAGGACCGTGGAGATCGAATGGGAGAACGAGCCCATCACAGGCCAGATCCAGATTTACAAGTATGCCGGCGAGTACAACGAGATCACAGGCACCGCCCCCGGCACTCCGCTCAAGGGCGCTGTCTATGAGATCATCAATGCCCGCAGCGGCAAGGTCGTGGACTATATCACCACCGATTCCCGTGGTGTGGCGGCCAGCAAGCCCCTGCCTCTGACCCGCTATCAGATCCGTGAGGTGTCCGCTCCCGCCTATTGGCAGGTCTCTGCCCAGGTGTTTGATGTGACGCTGGAATACGCCGGACAGATCATCAAGCTCAACGCCTACGATAAGACTGCAGAACTGGGTGTTTCCATCACCAAACGCGGCAACGCTGCCGTACTTGCCGGAAATCAGATGCGCTACGACATCACCGTAGCCAACACCTCCAATGTGGATCTGGAGAGTTTTTACTGGCATGACCGCATTCCCACCGATGTTGCCCGGGCTACCACGCTCACTACCGGCACTTACAGCGCCCGACTGAACTACCGCATCCTGTATAAGACCAACTATACCGCAAACTATCAGGTGCTGGCCTCCAATCTGCTGACCAGCAACAACTACTCCTTTGCCCTCAACGCCATTCCCATGCAGGCAGGTGAAGTCATTACCGACATCTACTTTGACTTCGGTAAGGTTCCTGTTGGTTTCCAGAGCGTATCCAATCCCACCTTGAGCGTCATGGTCAACGGCAACGCCGTCAATGGCTACTACATGACCAACCGAGCAGATGTGGGTGGTAAGTATCTGGGCACATGGCAGACTGCAAACGCAAGCTGGGTGACCATCATTCAGCGTTACGGCACTACCCTCACACTTCCCAAGACCGGCTATTGATCAAATAGCGGCACATAACTGAAACATTTGACCAGCGGCCTGCGCAGGATGCCTCACGGTATCCTGCGTGGGCCTTTCAAATTAAGGAGGTAACGATAATGAAACATATTCGATTGCAGCTGATCCCCATTCAGGAATTGAATCAGGACCTGTATTGCCATGACGGAATGCACAGCGACTATTTCCGCGAGTTCGTGCAAATGATGCTTTGCCATGCCTGGTCCATCGGCTTTTTGCCTTCCGAGCTTTGGGACGCCATTCCGGATATCGCCCAGGCCGCTACCGTACACGACATCGGCAAGACGGCATTGCCCGAATCAATCATCAACAAAAAGGGGCAGCTTTCTTCCGCAGAACGGGAGTTTGTCAAGGCGCACACCATCCTGGGTGCTGCCATGGTGGAAATCGCGCTTGCAGAACTGAAGGACGATCCGATTTATGACTATGCTCTGGAAATCTGCCGGCATCATCATGAGCGGGTCAATGGCCGTGGTTATCCCGACCATCTGTGCGGAGGAGAGATTGCATCCTATGTTCAGGTCATCAGTCTGGCCGATGCCTACGATGCACTCCGAAGTCCCAGGAGCTATCGGGATGCGATGACTGACACCGCAGCGGTGAAAATGCTTCTGGATGAAGAGTGTGGCGCTTTTGATCCGGATCTGATCGATGCCTTCGAGCCGATTCTCGGTGAACTCTGGGATCTGGCTCGACATCTGGCAGAGGAGCCGAATTCCCGGGATTAAAACGCGGTTGGAAAGCGGCAGTGTCAAGGAGGGTGGAGAAAGTCTCCGCTCTCTTACCTATTTGAAGGAGGTTTCCATGAAAAAGCTATATCGGATTTATGTTTCCTGTCTGACGCTTATGCTCATGCTGACTGCACTGACAGTTCCTGCACTTGCTGTGGACGATATGTGGACGGTGGCAAACACCGTCATTGTAGATGTTTACAGCAAAATCGCCGGCATCAGCACGGTACTGGCCGGTCTTATGTCTGCTGTGGCTGTGGTGGGTGCCAAACTCTCCAACAATCAGCACAAAGTTGACCAGGCGTGGGACTGGCTCAAACGCATCTGGATTGCCTGGGCAATCATCAACGGCATTGGCGCGTTCATCGCCTATGTTGCTCCCTTGTTTAATGGCCTTGCAACGTTGACCCCGTAATGTGGATGCGGCTCCGGCTCAAAGGAGGTGTCCACATTGCTTGAGCTGATTTTTCAGGGCTTCATGGAGTGGGCATATGGCCTCACTCTGGAATGCTGGCAATACTTTTCTTCATCGTTGCTCGATATTATGAGCATGGATTTCGCCTATTTGAAAACCCATGTTCCGGTGATCGACGACATCATGCAGGTGCTTATGGCTGTGGGCTGGGCGCTTCTGATCGGCAATCTGGTGTTTCAGGCGCTGAAAAGCATGGCGTCCGGTCTTGGTTTTGAGGGTGAAGATCCAAAACTGCTTTTCACCCGTACTTTTGTGTTTTCCTTCCTCCTGCTGGCAAGCCCTCAAATCTGCGACATAGGGCTGAGCATGACTTCCAAGATCATTGACCTGCTGCAGATACCGGATGCGGTCAATGTGCAGCTGGTGGATGAGAGCGTGTTCGGCTCTCTGACCGCAGCGTGGCTGCTGGTCATTATCTTTGGCATTATCATCATGTTCAAGGTATTTAAGCTGATTCTGGAGATTGCGGAACGCTATGTTATCCTTGCCATGCTGACCATTACGGCACCGCTGGCTTTTTCCATGGGCGGCAGCAAAAGTACGTCCGAGATTTTTACCGGATGGTGCCGGATGTTTGGCAGTATGTGTCTGCTGATGGTGACGAATGTGATCTTCTTCAAAATGCTTTTGTCCGTGCTTTCCACCGTTCCCAGCGGCCTTGATGTTTTGCCGTGGATGGTGCTGATCTTAACCATTGTGAAGGTCGCACGAAAAGCGGACGCCATCATTACCCGTATCGGGCTAAACCCCGCCATGACTGGTGACTCCTTGGGACGCGTATTCCCCGGCGCATTGACCTATATGGTGGTTCGCACCGCTGCCTCCCAGATTACCAAGGCTGTTGGCAAGAGCGCAGGCGGAACCGGAAAAGGCAGAACGCCCGGTACGCCGCCCGGCGGCTCCGGAGGCCCCCGAATGGGCGGTCCTGTTGGTGGGCGCAGCGGCGGCGCTGGAACAAGCAGCTATTCGCAGCAGAGCACATCTCAACAGGCGACGAACCAGCAGACCAGCACACAACAGGGAGCTTCGCAGCAGACCACTTCGCAGGGTACAGCCTATCAGAGCAGTACCACACAGGCGGGCAACCAGCAGACAACCACGCAGGAATATACTGCTGGTTCCTCTTATCAGGCTGGCACGCAGATGGGGCAACCTTCTACCAGAGGCACAGCAGATCGAAAGACATCCGTTCCCACTGGCACGCGCAGGTCTCCGACTCATGTGAAGTCTCAGACTGTAACGCCACCTGTCGGCGCACAAGCCGTTTCCGGCAGACCCGGCATGGCAGGAAAAGCGGGCGCAGCAGCGGCCGCAGTCTCCCAAATCAGAAACGGCGCGGTATCTCCGGCTCAACCGGCAGCCCCCGGCTCACCCGGCGCAGTTCAGCACGGTCCGGCAGGAACGCCGGCAGCACCATCTACATCCCGTATCACGCAGATGAATGCGCAGAAGGTGCAAGGTGGGCCTGTCAGTGGAACGACGCAGGCCGCGGAACACACAGGGATTGCGGTGGGACAGACAACTCAGAACACATCTTCTGTCTCCGCGCAAAAAACCACATCTACGCCCAAAGCTCCGGCGGCATCGGCTCCGGCCCCTTCGGCTGGCCAGACGTCACAGATACGGCCGACAGATACCCGTTATTCCCAGCGACCGCCCCAAAGCGCTCCTGCGGCGGCGCAGCAGAGTCCGTCCGCTGCCCGCCAGACAGCCGTTCATTCGGAAGGCTCGAAGCACGGTCCGGCAGGAACGCCGACCTCGGCGCCTGCTCCGCAGTCCACACGGGAACCCCGGCCCGGCAGGAATGCTGCTCCTGCGGGAAGTGCAGTGCCGACAGAGACAAGGCAGCATAGCCCGGCCCGGCAGGAAGCGCAGCACGCTCCCGCAAGCCCTATGCCTGCTGTCAAGAACGCAGCCCCCAACTTGCACCCCGGCCCGGCAGGAACGGCGGAGGGAGACCGGCAAACAACGCAGGCACGCCAAACGGCGCGGAGCACCACCTCTGTTCCAACTGCCACCGGCTCACAGGCGGGCATGAAGGCAGTATCCAATACCAAGGCGGCGGTAAAGGAACATGCAGCTCCGTCTGCTACCAAACAACCTACAAGGAAGCAGCGGGGTAAGAAAAAATGAGCGAGAACAACAACTCCCGTTCCGGGGCACAGAAGGCCGTTGATCTTGCCCGTGCTGCAAAGGCGGCCTATCGCATTGCTCAGGCAGCAGCGGTGTCCGGTGTATACGGCGCCGCTGTTGCTGCGGCTAAGGAAGCGCTGCCGTTTCTCATAAAAATCGCAATCGGCATTGTGGTTGCCGCCATCGTGATCCCCATGGTGATTTTCACGGCCCTGCCAAACATCTTTTTCGGCTATAACTCCTCAGATACCGATACGGTGATCCGCATGACGGAGCAGGCCATGACCATCGGCGGAACCTACATGAGTCTGGAGGACTTTGAAAAGACCTACATAGACTCTGTGGTGACTGCCATTGCGGCGGAATACGAGGAGGACGGCACCGTTATTGACCGCATCGTTGTGGAGAACTCTATGAAGGAGGAAGACCTGCTGTGGCTGATTGCCATAAACTCAGCGGCTTACCAACAGGATCTTGATGCCATGAGCGCAGCCAACATCCGGGAGTTCTGTAAGTCCCGCATCTCCTATCTGCCATCTCTGGGCCTCAGCGGCGATGGCACGGTGACAACGCTGAAGGTAACAGTCAAGAGGCTGGACCCAGAGGATCTGATGGAACAGCTGGGCTTTGACGACGATGCCAAGCTCTGGGCCGGCGCGCTCTTTGAAACGCTGGAAGAGAGCGATGCCATCGATGAATACTCGTCCTATTATGACTCCTATCAGCCCAGTTACGGTGGGGACGGCTCTTACTCCGGCGATGTTCAGTATGGATCGGAATTCGGTAACGAGATCGATATTTCCGGCTTCACTGATCCCGACACAAAAAATAGCCACGACCTTGCGGCATACGCCATTCAGGCATGGGAGAACAACTGGGGTTATGTTTGGGGCACTTACGGAAATGTCCTGACGGAATCGCTGTTTGAGTACAAGAAGGAGCAGTACCCCGATGGCGTTGGCAACTATGCTGATTTTATCGAAGATAACTGGCTGGGCAGACGCACGGCGGACTGTATCGGGCTTATCAAGGGGTATGCCTGGCTGGATACAGGGAACATGACCATAGGCTATGCAAAAAATGGGATGCCGGACTACGGAGCCAACCAGATGTATCAATCGGCCAAAGATGCCGGCACGCTCAATTCGGACTACGGCTCTATGGATACCATGCCGGAGATCATCGGCCTCATGCTTTGGAAAGAGGGGCATGTAGGCGTCTATATTGGCGGTGGTTATGTAATTGAAGCCATGGGCACTAAGAAGGGCGTCGTAAAGACCGAACTGGAAGGCAGAGGCTGGCAGGGCTGGTGTAAACTGCCCTACATCGACTATCTGGAGGTGGAGTGATGATCAAAATTACACGATTACGGTTGTTTCGTTTTAAACACCAGATTTCTCTCAGTGAGCTTCACCGCCACAGCGGGTTAAGCCATCAACATATCAGCCGGCTTGAACTTTGCAGGCGCAGCAGAACACCCAAAGGTGAGCGTGTGTTGGCAGACGCAATACGCTCCATCATCATCTCCCGGCGCGAAGCGCTGGAAAATCTGGAACGAGAGTACGAGGTATACCGAGGAAATCTATTACAGCCATTGGAGGTAGAAACGGATGAACTATGAAATCTACCACATACCCACAAATTTTACAGATGCCGGCCGTGTTATGGGCTTGTTTGAACTTCGGAATCTGGTGGAGACAGTGATCCTGACGGTTCCGGTTCTGTATCTCTGTATTGCATTTCTGCCCTTTGCGCTGACCACGAAGATCATCGTAACACTGACTGTAGTTGTGCCGCTTGGCGGGTTCGGCCTGATCGGCATAAACGATGACAGCATGACACGCTGGCTGGGCAGTTGGTGGCGGTGGCGTCGGGGACGCAGAATCATTCTATTTCGAGGGGAGGTCAGGAAATGAATCTGAAAGAACTGCTATTTGGCGGTGGAGTCCAGTCCGGAGACAGCGGCGGTGCTTACCGCGACAGCATCCAGGCGTGGCTCCCCATCAAAAACATCATCGGCGGTGTGGTTATAACCAAGGACAACCGCTTTGTAAAGATTCTGGAGGTGCTGCCCGTCAACATCTATCTCAAGTCCACCAATGACCGCCAGAACATCATATCGTCCTTTGCAGCCTATCTGAAGATCGCCCCCAACGACCTGCAGATGATCGCCAGAACGCTGCCTGCGGATACCCAGGCGTATGTGGAGCAGATGCAGCGCTATGCGGAGCATGAGGACAACGAGGCGTGCCGGGAGATGATCGAGGACAATATCCGGGAGATCGGCCACGGCATTGCCAGCAACGCCATGCGGCACCGCTTCTTTCTGGTGTTCCAGTATGAGGCCGGGATGCGGGCAAAGCGCAATACCGTACAGGCCATCGTACAGCGGCTCAACGAGGAGGCTGACACCGCACGGCGGTATCTGGATCTTTGTGAACTGGAAGTTATGGAGCCGCGCTACTGTGATAACTTTATTCTCAAGCTTCTGTATGAGATTCTGAGCAAGAAGACCAGCCAGCGGGTTCGCTTGCCCGATGGTGTCTTTGATATGACAACTGCCGTACACGGCATTTACGAGGAGTGAGACGATGCAGGCAATGAAAAAAAGCAAAAAGAAACCGGCGGCAAAGTCCGCCCCCGAAAAGGCCAAAAAGACGAAGCAGGTCAAAGATGAGCAGAATGAGAAACAGCCCCTTTTGAAAACGCTGATCTTTGGTGAAGAAAAACCGGACCTTACAGAGCTGGAAGCCGGCTCTACAACCATACTGGATATTCTGTCTCCGACCACCGTGGACACCAAAAGCCGTGACTACATCGTAGTGGACGGCGTTTTTCATACCTACCTCTATGTCACGGGTTACGGATACACCACCACGGTTGGCTCCTGCTGGCTTGCGCCCTTGGTGGAGGCCGGAGAAGGCGTCAATATGAGCTTTCTTGTAAAGCGGCAGTCCAAGGAAAAAATCCTATCCAAGATCTCGCAGACTACCATGGTCAACCGCTCCCGTATGCGGGATGTGGGTGATACCCGCCAGGACTACGAGGAACTGGACAGCGCCATCAGCTCTGGTCTTTATCTGAAGGACGTGATGAACCGTCAGGGCGAGGATTTCTACTATATGCACACCCTGATCGAGGTTACTGCTCCCGACCCGGAAACGCTGGAACAGCGGGTCACAGAGGTAGAAAAGCTGTGCGTATCCGTCGATATGATCGCGCGGCGCTGTGACTATAAAAACGAGCAGGCATTCCTTTCTTCGCTGCCCATTCTGGCCCTTGATCCGGACATTGAGCGAAAGGCCCGGCGCAATGCCCTGACTTCGGGCGTCGCTGCGGCCTTTCCCTTTGCCTCCTACGAGCTGAGTGACCACAATGGCATCTTCCTCGGCCTGAACCTTTACAACCGCTCTCCGGTCT
>ERZ1504230.439-NODE-439-length-13306-cov-3.450834_pt1 | contig 13306 bp, 10 predicted proteins | sample MGYA00572417_ERZ1504230 | MGnify/ENA primary metagenome ERZ1504230 (study PRJEB39906, sample SAMEA3182086) | gut metagenome | biome: human; feature: gut; material: Stool; isolation source: human stools | place: Canada | collected 2013-01-21 ...
AGGATGAAATCTTTATTTGAAAGAAGGCGGTTCATTCCCCTCTTCCCAATTACGGTAATGCTTAGGCGACAGACCGGTATGTTTCTTGAAGAAGGTTCCGAAGGCTGAAGCATTGGGAAAACTGAGTTCATTGGCTATCTGCTGTATCGTCTTCGTGGTGTTCTTCATCAGATAGATACTGCGACGGATCATCGCCTTGAAAAGCAACTGCTGGACCGTCTGACCGCAAACCGACTTGACCAGTACCGACAGATATTTCGGTGTAAGACAGAGTTCGTCTGCATAGAAAGCCACACTGCGCTCACGCATATAGTTCTTCTCTATCAGCAGCACCAGCGACTCAAAGATGGCTATCTTCCGTTCCATCTCCTTGCCGGCAGCCTTGAACGATGCCGAGAAGATGCTGCACAACCGATACGTAACAGCCATCAGTAACAGTTTCTGCTCATGCACACAATAGGCATCCAGTTCACCACTCTTCTCTTTTTCCTGCTCCAGCTTCCTCAGCATCAGGGCATAAGAAGTAAGCATATCCTCATAGCCCGTCGTCCTGACATGGCAGGGTTTGGGATAAATCGTAGCATAAAGACGCATGGTAACCACGGTATTACCCAACATGTGACGAATCTGTTCAGCACGGTAAAAAAGAAGGGTATATTTAAGGTTCTTGCCCGTTTCCTGCACATGAAACATCACTCCTTTGGAGAGGAAAACGGTTTCACCCTCAGATGCAACAAAGGATGTTCCGTCTACACAGAAACGGAACATCCCCTGATGACAGATTACGATTCCGACATAGTCGGAGTAGAAAGGCTGCATCAACAGCTGAGGAAACTCATGAGCCTCATATATGATGATATTATCTGTTATTTTCATGATGAATATGAATCTGTTATCTTCAGATTTAACTGCGAAGATAACAAAAATATCCATTCATCAGATGAGCAGCCTGTATCTTTTATGATATTTTAGCACTCCCCTACCTTCTTCCCAGGGATTTCACATCTACATTCTTCAGCAGATACTCATGCGTCAGCTCCCCGATATTGCGCTTGCGCCAAGGGAGAACGAGCATCAGTCCGGCACACAGCAGACAGCCGTAGAAGGTCCAGCCTGCCATCTCCTTGATACTCACCAGCGTGGCCTGTACCTGTACCTTTCCCTTCGTACTCATGGCAGCCATATTCTGCGCCTCGGTTACACTCTTGCCCTGATATTGCATGCCTCTCACCGTCTGGTCGTAAGTCTTCGCCGTCTCGATGTTCGTGCGGTCGTAATCCTGGGCAAAGCGGGTTACATAATACTGCTGTCTGTGCTGAAGCACATTGGTATAGAGCGCCGAGCCGATGCAAGGGGCAATGACCATACGAACGGTAAGCATGATGCAAACCCAGGTTGACATGAAGCGGTAAGGCATGCGCTGGTTGGCTATCGTGGAGATGAGCGAATAGAGCAGCATCATTCCCGTAGAACGGATGATGATAGGCCATTTCATACGCTCATACATACCGTCGTTCTGTACCTCGAAATACATGTACAGCGCATAGGCTCCGATAAAGAGAAAGCCCAGACAGTACATCCACTTCAGGTGAACATTCTTGGCTCGGGCGATGACGGCGAATATCAGTCCCACGGTATATCCCACCATCACCCAGTTGCCTAGCGTGGCGTTCTGCCAGTTATCTATCTTCATACTCACATTGGTGAACACGTTGACAAACATGGCACTCGAATTGCAGACCATCAGCAGGAAGAAGAGCAGGATGCCGTAGTTGATGACCCTGAGCTGGAACACCTCCATGATGAAATAAGGTGAACGCCGCGTCTTCTCCAGATAGATGAACAGAGCGGTAAAGATAAGACAGACCACCGAAGAGAAACGGATGGTAGGATCATCAAACCAGTCGAGCGTCTTACCGAAAACCATGACGTAAGCAAACGAACAGAGCATGATGCTGAACACCGTAACATTGCCAAACTTCGACATCGTTATCGGGAACTTAGGCATCGGATACTTATGATAAGGCATGGTGAAGAACACGATGATGATGCCTGCCAGCATGAATGCCATCATGAAATGATAAACATACTGCCACTCATAGGCATAGGCAAGCCATGCCGTTAGCCAGGTTCCCAACTGTCCGATAATCATGAAGAAGAGATAGATAACCGGCTGCGAAACCATTTTCTCCGAATCTACCGCATCCCATGCTTCCTCGGTAGTAGGCTCACATCCCGGAGTGATATTCCTCGTAGCCTCTATTCCGAAACCATATCTGATGAGCACGAAGAGATGCGCCATCAGCAGCGTCTGACGGACAAAACCCATCAGCAGACTGCACAGTCCGAGTATGAACAGCGAGTCGGTCTGGGCACACACGAAACTGAGGATAAAGAGAATGGAGAAGCCCACGATGCACATCATCTTCTCTCTACGGATGCACACCAGATCATAGAAGAACGGCGAGAAAGCCGCCATTCCTATCGAGGTGCAGAAGCCCGCAAAGGCGATGTATTCCGACTGGATGCCGAGCCCGCTCATCATCTCGCCGCTGTTGGCAGAATAGACGCCACTCATCGTAATCATCGGCACGAAGAGGATGATCATGAAGATGATGCCGAGCGGTTTGGGCACCCAATCATAAAACGGATAATTCTTATATTCTTCTTCCATATATTACTTCATTTCCATCTAGCTGTTTTTTACTTTCTCTCAGCCTTGACAACCACCATCATGCCGGCAGCAAGATGCTCATTATCCTCTTTGCTGAGGTTGTTGAAATCAATTCTTACAGGCACACGCTGCTGAATCTTGACAAAGTTGCCAGCAGAATTGTCTGTAGGTACCAGCGAATATTTCGAACCGGTAGCACCAGAAATGGCGGTCACCGTACCCTCAAACTCCTTGTTACTGATGGCATCTACGGTCATACGCACCTTCTGTCCTACATAGAGATTCTCTATCTGGGTTTCCTTATAGTTGGCAATCACCCATTTGTTGTTGGTTGGAATGATGTAGGTAATGGTGGTTCCTGCATTCACCATCTGTCCCTCCTCGATAGAGCGGCGACCCAGTTTACCATCACAAGGGGCCACAACCACACAGTAAGAGAGATTCAGCTTTGCCATCTCTACGGCAGCTTCGGCACGCTCGATGGAGGCAGCCACATTCTGCTTGCGGGTAGTTACCTCGTTTACTCCCTTATAGGCAGCAGCCTGCTGCTTCTTTACCCCTTCGAGTTTCTTCCTGGTAGCAGCATATTCCACCTCCAGCTGTTCGAGCTGGATAGGAGTAGCCGCCTTCTTTTCTACCAGGTTGCGATAGCGTTCGCAGTCCTTGGCTAGTTTGGCAAGTCGTACATTTATTTCATCGATAGATGCCTGATAGATAGAAGCTGATGTCTCGGTGGTCTGCTCTGTAGCGTTGATGACATTGGCTCCTGCCTTGGCATCCTTGAGGGCTGCTTCAGCCTCCATCAGACGGATGCGATACTCCCGGTCGTCGAGCACAAGGAGGGTATCTCCCTTGTGTACTTCCTGATGTTCTCTGAAGCATACCTTGGCAATATAGCCGGATGCACGGAGATTAACCGGTGAGATATATTGCTCTATCTGAGCATCATTGCTCGTTTCGTTAGAGTTATAATCGAGGAAGAGGCATACGATCTTCCAGAGTCCGAAAGCCAGAATAGCAACACCTATCAGACTGGCAACAATCTGTCTTACGCGCTGCTTCTTGAGTTTCTTCCTGGTTTCTTCGTGAGATACCTGTGTAGCCTCTGCTGTTTCTACAGTTTTATTTTCGTTCTGTTCCATAGTTTTATTGTAATTTGGAATCAGGGAATATGAAGTAAAGTTTTTTACATCCCGTTTTCCTGTTTATATTTTATTTTTTAATGATTTATTCTTCTCCGTTATTTAGCAACCGAAATCTGGTTGAGCTGTCCGGTCAGCTTGAGCAGCGAGAGATTGGCAACCTTGTAGCGATAGTAGGCTGTGAGATAATTGTTCATTGCCTCGCTCATACGCATCTCGTCCTGCAGCACCGCTGTCATCGAAGCTACACCCTCCTTATACTGGTCGGCTGTTACGTTGTAAACATCCTGAGCCATGGTATAATTATCAAACTGCTTCTTGTAGTTGCGCTGACTGTTATTCACCTCGCTCACCGCATTCATATAGTTTGCCTGCAGTCCCTTCAGGGCGTCCTCGTAACCGATGCGTGCATTCTCCTCCTCTATCTTCGCCTTTCTGATTTTAGAACGCTTTTCAAAACCATCGAATACAGGCACTCGCAGCTGGATGCCCAGACCGTTGGAACCATACCAGTGGTTTGACTCGCCCGAATGAATCCAGTGATCTATCCTATCGGTAAAGGCAGAATACATCAGGTTTCCGGTCAGCGAGAGCGATGGCAGATAACCGTCCTTGGCTAGTTTGGTCTGTTTCTGGGTGAGCAGTTTCTTCTGTTCCAGCAACTGGAGTTCGTAGAGTCCCGTATCCAGTCCGTCAGCCTTCACCATCTCTATCTTTCCCGGATCTACGGCTGTCACCTTCATCTCCTTCTCGGCAGGATAATCTATCACATACTTGAGCATGGTATACTGCTGTTCGAGCATGGCGATGGCGTTATCGCGCTGCACGGTGAGGTTCTCGATATTGAGATTCACACGCTTCAGATCTACCTCCAGACTCATCTGGTTATCATAGAATGCCTGGGTGATGTTTCTGAGTTCTACCAGTCGCTTGATATTGTCATCCGTCAGACGAATCTGCTCAGATGTGTTCTGCGCCATGTAATACATCTTGGCAGTCTGCACGATGAGGTCTTCACGCGCCTTCTCATAAGAGAGTTGGTTGAGTTTATCGGCAATCTTGGTGATATCGATAGCGGTAAGAATCATCTGGTTATACAGCGGCATCTGCAATTGTACACCCGCCGAAGCATTATACTGCAACGTCTTGGTTACATTATAAGGCTTGCCGTAAGCCGAGCCGTCGGTAACCGAAACAGGCGGCGTAAAGTTGTCGTTGAGCTGTGCCACCGCATTGATTTGCGGATAGAGTTTAGCCTGATTTTCGCTGATAGCGTACTTTCCCTTAGCTATTTCGTTTCGGCTGCTCTGGAGCGACAGGTTGTTATCCACTGCCATCTGCAGGCACTGGCTGAGCGTAAGCGTCTCCTGTGCGCCAAGAGTATGGAAAGCTCCGAGCGCGAAACATAAGATGATTATTTTCTTCATATCTTCTTAATGATTTCTATTGATTTACGTTTCATTTATTATCTGGATGCAAAGGTACAGCTTTTCGGTGATAAAAGACTATTCACATCTTATCACAATATGTTCAAAATTTCCGAAAATAACAATAAAAATAGGTCTAGCAACACCGCGTTTTACGGGGTCGCTAGACCTATCTTATTATATATCAAGAACTTATATTCTTATTTTAGTCTTCATCAGCAAACTCATTCAGAGTATATGCGCTGCTGCCATCAAAGCAATGGGTACATACCTGGCACTTTGGAAGACCGATGGCCTCTACCAGCTGCTCGATGGTGTTGAACTTCAGGGAAGTCAAGCCCAACTGGCTGGCAATCTCATCTACCATCTTCTGATACTCAGGAGAACCAGTGGTAGCGTATTTCTCAAGATTCTTGTTGGCATCGCCCTCAAATTTCTCAATGATGCGACGGGTAATCAGCTCCATATCACTCTTTGAAGAAGTGAAGTTGATGAACGGACAACCGTATACCAATGGAGGACACGCAATACGCATGTGGCACTCCTTCAAGCCAGCCTGATCGAAAAGCACCTTCACGTTATCGCGAAGCTGGGTACCACGAACGATACTATCATCGCAGAACAATACTCGCTTACCCTTCAACATCGCCTTGTTAGGAATCAGCTTCATCTTGGCTACCAATGAACGCATGCTCTGGTTGCTTGGAGTAAAGCTGCGAGGCCATGTAGGCGTATACTTGGCAATACAGCGCTGGTAAGGCACACCCTTGCCGGCAGCATAACCCATCGCCATACCCGTACCTGAATCAGGAATACCGCTACAGCAGTCTACCTCCACATCATCGGTCTTGGCGAGATTAAAGCCGTTGGTAAAACGCGCCTCCTCTACATTCTTGCCCTCGTAGGTAGATGTAGGGAATCCGTAGTAAACCCAGAGGAAAGAGCAAACCTGCATCTTCTTGTTGGCAGGACGGATCTGCTCCATGCCATCAGCTTTAATCTTCACGATTTCGCCTGGTCCTACCTCATATGCTGTTTCATAATCGAGATTAGGGAACGAGGTGGTTTCGCTGGAAGCCGCATAGGCTCCTTCCTTCTTGCCGATGATGATTGGAGTACGTCCCCAACTGTCGCGCGCACAGATGATGCCATCCTCGGTAAGGATCATCATGGTGCAGGAACCTTTGATGTGATGGAAAACGTTTTCGATACCTTCTCTGAAGGTTTTACCCTGAATAATAAGCAGAGCCACCAACTCAGTTGGATTGGTACTACCCGAAGACATCTCTGCAAAGTGCATGTTCTTTTCGAGCAGAAGCTGAGTAAGTTCATCCTTGTTTACTATCTTAGCTACAGTGCAAATGGCAAAGCGGCCAAGATGAGAGTTCATGATGAGTGGCTGGGCATCTGTATCGCTAATCACGCCGATGCCCGATGTAGCTCCTTCAAACTTGTTGAGTGTAGGTTCAAACTTCGTTCTGAAGTATGAACTTTCCAGATTGTGGATAGAGCGCACGAAGCCCTTCTCACTACTGTAGGTTGCCAAACCGCCCCGGCGTGTGCCGAGATGTGAGTTGTAATCTGTGCCGTAAAAGAGATCAGCGACACAGCTTTTCTTGGAAATAGTTCCGAAAATGCCTCCCATAAGAGTATAATTCTATGTTATAATTTTGTAATATGGGTGCAAAGATAAATAAAAATCAGAAAATATGCAAGTCTTTTTGCTTTTTTTCTATAAAAACATGATTATGAGGGTAACTTGCTACCCTATTTCGAGAAGAATAAACGGCTACTGAAACGAAAAGCGCTCCGGCAATAATTACCGGAGCGCCATGATATGATTTCCTATGAAATTAATCCAACTTCAGGCTTTTCTTGATAGCCTCGATCTTATCCATCGCAGCAGCTGTGCAGCGGTTGTAGCAGCCAGCGCACTTGAATGAAGGATCCTTAACCTCAATATAGAACTTAATCTTAGGCTCTGTACCTGATGGACGGACACTTACCTTAGTGTTGTCATCGCAGAACCACTGGAGTACATTGCTTGTAGCAGGCATATCGAGCTTCTCTACGCTGCCGTCAGCATGCTTAACCTCCAAAGACTGATAGTCCTTCCAGGTTACCACCTTGCTGCCACCCAACTCCTGTGGAGGGTTGGCACGGAAGTCTGCCATCATCTGCTTAATCTCGTCAGCACCGGTCTTACCTGGGCGAACTACATTTACAGTGAACTCCTTGCTGAAGCCATACTCTGCATAAATCTGCATCAGGAGGTCGTAGAGAGTCTTGCCCTGATCCTTAGCCCATGCTGCAATCTCGCAGATGAGGCAGATAGATGCAGGAGCATCCTTATCGCGTACCTTATCGTATGGCAAGAAACCGAAGCTTTCCTCACCACCACCGATGTACTGCTGCTTGCCCTCAGAGATAGCAATCTCGCGTGCAATCCACTTGAAACCAGTGTAGCAGTCGCGCAACTCTACGTTGTTCTTCTTGGCAATCTCAGCGATAACTTCTGTTGTTACGATGGTCTTTACGAGGAAGTCTGTTGGCTTCAACTTACCCAACTTCTTCTTGTTCTCGATGATGTAGTAGCAGAACATCATGGCTGTCTGGTTACCATTGATAATCATCCACTCGCCCTTGTCGTCACGGCAAACGATAGCCAGACGGTCAGCATCTGGGTCAGTAGCAACCACGAGGTCAGCGTTCAACTTGGTACCGAGCTTCATACCGAGGGTCATAGCCTCAGCATTCTCTGGGTTTGGAGAAACTACTGTTGGGAAGTTACCATCTACAACCATCTGCTCAGGAACTACATTGATGTTCTGGAAGCCCCAAGAACGCAGACAGAGAGGAACGATGACACGACCTGTACCATGCATAGCTGAATAAACGATGTTGAGGTCTTTCTGACGGTTGATGACATCCTGGTCAATCATAGCAGAATGAACGGCTGTCATGTAGTCGTAATCCATCTCACCACCGATAATCTTGATCTTATCCCAGTTAGCCTCAAACTTCACCTGGTCGATAGTAACCTTGTTTACTTCCTCGATGATACCTGTATCGTGTGGAGCCAGAACCTGAGCACCGTCGCTCCAGTAAGCCTTGTAACCATTGTACTCCTTAGGGTTGTGAGAAGCTGTTACGTTGACACCAGCCTTGGCACCGAGCTCACGGATAGCGAAAGAAATCTCTGGTGTAGGACGGAGGCTCTCGAAGAGATAAGCCTTGATGCCATTGGCTGAGAAGATGGCAGCTACGGTCTCAGCGAAGAGACGGGAGTTGTTACGGCAGTCGTGACCTACCACTACAGAAAGGTTCTCCTCACCTGGGAAAGCCTTGAGGATGTAGTTAGCAAAGCCCTGTGTAGCCATACCAACGATATACTTGTTCATGCGGTTGGTACCTGCGCCCATGATACCGCGCAAACCACCAGTACCGAACTCCAAGTTCTGATAGAATGCATCAACGAGAGCAGACTTGTCCTCTGCGTCGAGCATTGCCTTTACTTCCTTACGGGTTTCTTCGTCAAAAGCAGGTGTGAGCCACTGCTGTGCTCTTTCTTCACACTGCTTGATCAATTCTGCGTTATTAGCCATAGTTTGATTATATTATGTTATTAATTAATTCTTATCGAGAAGGATGTGCACGAAAACAATGCATAATTTCTCTATTTGCGTACAAAGTTATATAAAATATTTGATAAACCAAACATGTTTGAAGTTTTTTTTGTATTTTTGCACATTGAAATGGAATTGAAAATAGAATAAGGCTATTATTTAGCAATATTGTATTGGTAAGATAGCAAAAGTTGAATGAACAAAATATAAAACAATAGAATATGGAAGTATATTACACGGGCGTCATCATCGCCGTATCCACCTTTTTAATAATAGGTATCTTTCACCCTATCGTCATGAAGACGGAATATTATACGGGCACCCGCTATTGGTGGGTTTTCCTCGTTGCAGGCATCATCTGCATCGGAGCTGCCTTCCTGGTTGCCAACGTGCTCTTCTCTGCCATACTGGGCGTAGTAGGTGCTTCATGCCTTTGGAGCATCGGTGAACTCTTCGAACAGAGACAACGCTGCGAGAAAGGCTGGTTCCCGAAGAATCCGAAAAGAATAGGAACAGGATATTACAGGGACGAGAAGAAGTGAAGAACGAAGAAACAACGTTCGACGGACGAAGTGAAAGTCAATTCAAGTGTAAAGTGTATAGGAAGAAAACGCCAACGAAATGAAGACAGAACTCATTCTGGTCGGAAAGACCGTAAACAAGCATTTCATTGCGGGCATCAAGGATTATGCCGAGCGCATCACCCATTATATGCCTTTCAATATAACAACCATTCCTGAGCTCAAGAACACCAAGAGTCTCAGCGAACAGCAGCAGAAGGAACGGGAAGGAGAACTGATTCTGAAACTCCTCCAGCCTTCGGATACGGTGGTGCTGATGGATGAACATGGACAGGAATTCCGAAGCATCGAGTTTGCCAAATGGATAGAGCGCAAGCAGGCCACGGCAAGAAGGCTCGTCTTTGTCATCGGCGGTCCTTACGGTTTCTCACCGTCTGTCTACGACCGCGCCAACGAGAAGATTTCCCTCTCCAAGATGACCTTCTCGCATCAGATGGTGCGCCTTATCTTTACCGAGGCTGTCTCTTATACACATCTAAAAGGTGAGCCTTACCACCACGAATAAAGGTAAAAGGGTAAAAAAGTAAAAAGGTAAAAAGGTAAAAAGGTAAAAAGAGCCTTTCCCCCTTGCGCCCCCGTCCCCAGCGATTCCATCGCTGGTCCCCTAATCTTAAAAGAAGAAAGAATATGCCAAAAGATAAATATATAGAAATAAAAGGGGCAAGAGCCAACAACCTCAAGAATATCGATGTGAAGATACCTCAGGGCAAGTTTGTTGCCATTACGGGTGTCTCGGGATCGGGAAAATCATCGTTGGCTTTTGATACCTTATATGCTGAGGGCCAGCGCCGCTATGTGGAGTCGCTCTCTTCGTACGCTCGCCAGTTTCTGGGACGTATGAGCAAACCGGAATGTGATTTCATCAAAGGATTGCCACCTGCCATCGCCATCGAACAGAAAGTGATTTCGCGCAACCCACGATCTACCGTGGGCACCAACACCGAAATCTACGAATACCTGCGACTGCTCTACGCACGCATCGGAAAAACCTATTCGCCTATCAGCGGACAGGAGGTGAAACGCCATACTACCGAAGATGTACTCGCCTGTACCCGACAGTATTCCCAGGGTACCAGGTTTGTCATCCTCGCCCCTATCCACGTCATCGAAGGGCGCAGTCTGGGCAAACAGCTGGAGATGTACAACCAGGAAGGTTACGCGCGTATATATATAAAAGGTGAATTCGTGCGCATAGAAAACTTCATGGAGCAGGCTGACAAGGATCTGCTGGAAGTAAGCGGCGACAAACTGAGAAAAAGAATGCAGCAGAAGGATGAAGAAATCTTCCTGGTCATCGACCGTGCTTCGGTAAGCGATGAGAAGGATGACATCAGCCGACTGATGGATTCTGCCGAAACAGCCTTCTATGAGGGCGATGGAGCCTGCCGCCTCGTCTTCCTGCCAAGCAATATCTGCTACGACTTCTCTACCCGGTTCGAAGCTGACGGCATGCAGTTTGAAGAGCCTACCGACAATATGTTTGCCTTCAACTCCCCTCTCGGAGCCTGCCCTACCTGCGAAGGTTTCGGCAGCATAATAGGCATCGATGAGAAACTCGTCATCCCGAACACTTCGATGAGCGTATATGACGGATGTGTGGTTTGCTGGCGAGGCGAAAAGATGGGTATGTGGCTCAAGGAATTCATCCGCAGAGCTGCAGAATACGACTTCCCTATCTTCAAGCCTTACTTCGAACTGACTCAGCAGCAGAAGGACTGGCTGTGGCACGGTCTGCCTGGCGAGAAGAAACGTAAACAGCAGGAAAGGGTGAGCATCGATGAGTTCTTCAGAATGGTAAAGGAGAACCAGTACAAGATACAATACCGCGTGATGCTGAGCCGATTCCGTGGAAAGACGATTTGTCCTGACTGCCATGGTACGCGACTCAAGAAGGAAGCCAACTATGTGAAGATTGGCGGAAAGAGCATCACCGAACTGGTTGAGATGTCGATTGTGAACCTGAGCGAATGGTTCAAGAAACTGGAACTCTCTGAGCATGAGAAGGAAATCAGCAAGCGTCTGCTCACCGAAATCACCCACCGCCTGCAGTTCCTCCTGGATGTTGGTCTGGGTTATCTTACGCTCAACCGACTATCCAACACCCTCTCCGGCGGTGAGAGTCAGCGCATCAACCTGACCACCAACCTGGGCTCATCGCTCGTGGGTAGCGTATATATCCTCGATGAACCTAGTATCGGACTCCATAGCCGCGATACCGCCCGACTGATTAAGGTGCTGAAAGAACTGCAGCAACTGGGCAATACGGTGGTTGTGGTAGAACACGACGAAGAGATTATGCGGGCAGCCGACTATCTCATCGATATCGGTCCCGATGCCGGCAGACTGGGCGGAAGAGTGGTCTACGCCGGTCCGTCATCAGAATATTCTACCACCGATAAGGCTGAACAGGAAAAGCTGCTGGCTGAATATCCGGAGAGTTATACCATCAAGTACCTGACCCACAACGAGGAGATAAAGGTGCCAACGAGCCAACGTGCCTGGAAACAGTATATCGAAATCAAGGGAGCCCGGATGAACAATCTGCGCGGCATCGATGTTAAGATACCGCTCAACGTATTCACCTGCGTAACCGGTGTATCAGGCTCAGGCAAGAGTTCGCTCATCAAGGGAATCCTCTATCCTGCCATGCGTCGCCGTCTGGACCTCGTTGCAGATGCCCCAGGCGAATATACATCGATGGAAGGCGACTGGAAGAGCATCCATCATGTAGAGTTTGTTGACCAGAACCCTATCGGAAAGAGTACCCGCAGCAACCCTGCCACTTATCTGAAGGCATACGATGCGATACGTGGGCTCGGAGATGTGTATAAGAGACAGGGCTAAGCAGATGGGATTCACGCCGCAGTACTTCTCTTTCAATACCGAAGGCGGAAGATGCGAGGAATGTAAGGGTGCAGGATATGTTACCATCGAGATGCAGTTTATGGCAGACCTCACGCTGACCTGCGAGGCTTGTAAGGGCAAGCGTTTCAAGCACGATATCCTGGAGGTACGCTATGGCGGAAAAGACGTCAATGATGTGCTGAACATGACTGTAAACGAGGCCATTGAGTTCTTCAGCGATGAAAAGCTGCAGCGCAACGAGGGCGACTTCGACAACTGCCGCATCATCGTAAACCGCCTGAAGCCGCTTCAGGATGTGGGTCTGGGTTATATCAAACTCGGTCAGAATTCAAGTTCGCTTTCGGGTGGGGAGAATCAGCGTGTAAAGCTCGCCTTCTTCATAGGTAAGGAGGAACAGGAGCCTACGCTCTTCATCTTCGACGAGCCTACCACGGGTCTTCACTTCCACGACATCAAGCGCCTGCTCCATGCCTTCAATGCCCTGATAGAAAGGGGCCATTCGCTGGTAGTGATAGAGCACAATCTGGATGTCATCAAGTGTGCCGACTATATCATCGACCTCGGTCCTGAAGGCGGCGACAAAGGCGGTAATCTCGTTGTTGCCGGAACTCCGGAAGAAGTAGCTGCCTGCAAGGCAAGCCTTACCGGAAAGTTCTTGCGTTAAATTGAAGTTTCAGGGCGTATTGGGTAATTCCACCCGCACAGGGTGAAAATACGATATCAGTGGAATCCGACAACCGCCGGATTCCACTTTTTAATTTAAAAATCCAATTCAAAAGTATTACTTGTTAAAAAAGTAACCATCATCGAAGGCTGCTTCGATAAGGCGTTGCTTCACTCGGGCATATTCTGCCGAGTCTTCGATAAAGTACCGAAGAGCAGAAACAATCCTCACATAAACACTGAGCCGATAATCGCCCTTACCCTTTTAGATTGCAAAAATGTTTTCCTTATGCATCCCAGCATAATACATCAGATCAGAACCAGATAC
>ERZ1504230.511-NODE-511-length-12109-cov-5.547536_pt1 | contig 12109 bp, 10 predicted proteins | sample MGYA00572417_ERZ1504230 | MGnify/ENA primary metagenome ERZ1504230 (study PRJEB39906, sample SAMEA3182086) | gut metagenome | biome: human; feature: gut; material: Stool; isolation source: human stools | place: Canada | collected 2013-01-21 ...
TCCATGCCCCAGAAGCAGCCGCCCGCCAGATATATGACGTTTTCCGTGGTATCCATATACATGATTCCTTCACCGGACATATCAGAGGACTGTCCGGTCATTTCCTTCTCGTCCGTTTTCTTCGGCATATTCTTCTGCCCGGCAGCGCAGCCGCTCAGCAGCAGCACCGCGGTGAGCAGAATGGGCAATGCTCTCCGATACATGGTGAAGTCCTCCTTTCTGAGGAGATAAATCCGTTTGTCAGCCCATATCGGCGGCCAGAGTCTGGTCGATGAGCTTCTGCAGCGTTTCCATCTGCGCCTTGCTGGTGACGGCGCCCACGATGGGATCGCCCACGATGTTGCCGCTGCGGTCAACCACATAGGTGGTGGGGTAAGCGAAAATGTTCGCGGTGAACATGCCGGCCTCGCTGTCGGAAGCGAAATACACATTCTGATAGGTCGCGCCCTTCTTCATCAGCACATCCTTTGCATCAGAGATCGCCGCTTCGTCGCCATCCAATGTGAAGGAGTTGATGCCGATGAGAGAGCCGCCCTTTTCGGCAAGCTCCTTGCTCAGCGCTTCCAGTTCGCCCAGCTCACCCACGCACGGGCCGCAGGTGGTGAACCAGAAGTTGACAACAGTTACGGCGCTGCCGGAAAAAAGCTCGTCGCTCGTCACATCGTTCCCGTCCAGATCCTTGCCCACAAAGGAGGGGAATTTCTGCATGCTGCTGTTATCGGGGAGCATGCTGGTATCGCCGGAGATGTTCATGCTGCCGTCCGCGGGCATGCTCATGGCGCCGTCAAGGGATTCCTGCGCCGCCTCGGGGTACTTTTTCTCGATCATGGTGAGCTTGCTTTCAATGTCGCGGATCTTTTCCGCCTCGCCGCGGATCAGCTTCAGCTCGTCCGCCGTAAACTGGTCCTTGGCGGATTCGATGGTGTCCAGCAGAAAATCGCCGTAGTTTTTGCCGTCTTCTTGCATGGTCATGCCCTTGTCGGCCGCCATGAAAACCTTTTCCCAAAGCGCGGTGTTTTCCGAGAGGATCGCGTTTTCCTGCGCCATCAGCTCCTTGTGCATGGCGACAGCTTCCTCGGCGTTTTTGGGCTCTCCGGTCATGGCGTCGCCGCTGCCTGTCTCACCCTTTGCGCCGCACGCGGCCAGAGACAGCACCATCATCACTGCCAGCAGCAGCGCAATACTTTTCTTGACGTTCATTTTGTTTCCTCCGTTTTTTGTTTTATTTGATTTACGTTGTTTGTACCCGGTATATTCTGCTCGCCCGTTCCGAAGCCAAAGCGGAAGCTCACGGCGTTTGTGGGACAGGCGCGGACACACATTCCGCAGCGGATGCACTCGGTATGGTTGGGCGTCTTCGTCACATCCACATCCATCTTGCAGGCTCTGGCGCATTTCCCGCAGGAGACGCATTTGTTCCCATCTACCTTCATCTGGAAAAGCGATACCTTGTTCAGCAAGGCGTAGAACGCGCCCAGCGGGCAGAGCCATTTGCAGAACGGGCGGTAAAAGAGCACGCTCAGCACGACTACCGAAATCAGCACGCAGAGCTTCCATGTGAACAGCTTCCCCAGCGCCGCCCGAATGCCGGCATTGGCAAGAGACAGCGGGATCGCCCCCTCCAGCACGCCCTGCGGGCAGAGATACTTGCAGAAGTAAGGATCGCCCATTCCCACGTCGTTCACAAGGAACGCCGGCAGCAGAACGACCATGACCAGCAAAACGGCGTATTTGAGATATGTCAGCGGCTTGAGCTTTTTTGTGGAGAGCTTTTTCGTCGGGATCTTGTGCAGCAGCTCCTGAAACCATCCGAAGGGACACAAAAAGCCGCAGATCAATCTGCCGAGCAAAACGCCGAGCAGGATGAGGATTCCTGTGATATAATAAGAGAAGCCGAACTTTGACGACCCCACCACCGCCTGAAACGCCCCGACGGGGCACGCGCCGGAGGCGGCCGGGCAGGAGTAGCAATTCAGCCCCGGCACGCAGACGGTTTTCCCCGCGCCCTGATACAGGCTGCCCTTGAGGAAGTTGGGCAGGTGCAGGTTGGTCAGCAGCGTTGCCCCCGCCTGTATCCAGCCCCGGAAGCGCGCCAGAAGCTGCGAGACGCCCAAATTCTTTTTACCCAATACCTACACACTCCAGACATAGTTTGATTGCTTTGCTCAGCACCGCCGCCGATTCGCCCCGCCAGACGCCGAAGCACACCATGGCGACGCCGGCAAGCAGCAGGAAAACCTGCAAGGCCGCTTTTTCTCTGTGGCTCATGAACAACTCTCCTTCCGTTTTCTGCCACTATCATAGCGCAGGGCAGTTAAATTCCCCGTTAAGAATCAAAACTTAACACAAATCTTATCCATTCCTGATATTATTAGATCAAACGAAAAAGAAACAGGAGGCTTTTGATGCACCTTTTGGTAATTGAGGATGAGCGCGCGCTGTGCGAAACCATTGTGCGCAGCCTGCGGCGGCTGGCGTACAGCGTGGATTACTGCTTTGACGGAGAAAAAGCGCTGGAGCTGCTCGGCACGGAGCGGTACGATCTGGTGCTGCTGGATCTGAATCTGCCGGGGAAGGACGGCATGACGGTGCTGCGCACCCTGCGGCAGGCAGACTGGGAGACGAAGGTGCTGATCCTCTCCGCCCGCGGAGAGGTGGAGGATAAGGTCGAGGGGCTGGATGCGGGGGCCAACGACTATCTGGCAAAGCCCTTTCATCTTGCGGAGCTGGAGGCGCGCATCCGCAGTCTTACACTGCGGCAGTTTACGCAGCGGGATGTGATATTGACCTGCGGGGCGCTGACCTTTGATACGCGCTCGCGCACCGCCGCCGTCAACGGGCAGACCTTGACGCTCACCCGCAAGGAAACGGGAATTTTGGAATATCTGATGGTGCATCAGGGCCGACCGGTGAGTCAGGAGGAGCTGATGGATCACGTCTGGGACAACAGCGTGGACAATTTCAGCAACTCCATCCGGGTGCATATCTCCGCTCTGCGCAAAAAGCTGCGCGCCGCGCTGGGCTGCGACCCCATCCGCAACCGCATCGGCGAGGGGTATCTGATGGGAGGGGAGGACGCATGAAGCGGCTTTCTTTGCAGTGGCGCATCACGCTGCTGACCGTGCTGCTCATCGGCGCGGCCTGCGTTTCCATGAAGCTGCTGCTCTGCGCCTCCGGGCTGCACTATATGGACTCCATCGGCAGCTTCATTCAGGATTACGGCAGCGCCGCCGTGGAAGGCGATCCGGCGTTTTTCGATCCGGAGCTTGCCGGAATGAACGAGGATGTGACCATTGTCATACACGGCGCGAAGACGTCCTTCTGCACAACGAACTGGTATATCACGGCAGCGGTGACGGTGCTGAGCGGCGTTTTGGCGTATTTCGTCAGCGGCCGCGCGCTCAAGCCCCTGCGCAGCTTTGCCTCGCAGGTGGAGAAGGTGCAGCTGAACAATCTCGCGGATATGAAGATCGACGAGGACGTGCTGCCGGAGTTCCGGCAGTTCAGCCGCTCCTTCAACCAGATGCTGGAGCGGCTGAACAATGCCTTTGCCGCGCAGCGGCAGTTTACCGGCAACGCCGCCCACGAGCTGCGCACGCCGCTGGCGCTGATGCAGGCGCAGCTGGAGCTGTTTTCCGCGGAGCATCCCGATGTGCGGCCGGAGACGGCGGAATTCCTCACGCTTTTGCGCGAGCAGACGGAGCGGCTGACGCAGATGACCAAGACGCTGCTGGAGATGAGCAATTTGCAGCAGGTGGCGCGGAACGAGCAGATCCAGCTCGCGCCGATGATCGAGGAGATCTTCACGGATCTCGCGCCGCTGGCGGAGAAGAACGGCATCGCGCTCGAACGGGAGGGCGACGGCGTTATGATCGGGAGCGACGCGCTGATCTACCGAATGCTTTTCAATCTGACGGAAAACGCCGTCAAGTACAACCGCCCCGATGGGTCGGTGCGCATTTCCGTGGCGCAGGAGGACAAAATGCTGCACATCCGCGTGGCGGATACCGGCAGCGGCATCCCGGAGGAATTCCGGCAGAGCATCTTCCAGCCCTTCTTCCGCGTGGACAAATCCCGCAGCCGTGAATACGGCGGCGTGGGTCTCGGGCTTTCGCTGGTGTGGGAAATTGCCGGTCTGCACGGCGGCTCCGTTCGGGTGGAGGAAAGCTCGGAGCGCGGCACCGTCTTTGCCGTGGAGCTTCCGGCACAATAAAAAAACGCAAACCGGCGGCGAGGAGAGTTCGTTCTCCCGCCGCCGGTTTTCTTTTTTGCCGCGGTTTACGGCGTTTTTGTCTTTTCTTCGGTCTTTTTTCTGTTTATGAGTCTGTCGCAGCAAACCGTCATGCCGGGCAGGACCAGAAGGATCAGCAGCATGGCGACAAGCGCGCCAATGGACAGCGTGGTGCTCACATCGGAGATCATCGGCGAGGATACAAGGATCCCGAGCGCGGCAAGCACCAGCACAAGGATGGAGCCGGAGGTCATGATGGTGTGGATGGAGCCTTCGTACGCCGCGCGCAGCGCGTCGGTCACGTCCATGGTTTTTCGACTGTCCATATAGAAATTACAGAACACAATGCCGTAGTCGATCGTCGCGCCCATGAGAATACTCTGTACGATCAGCAGCGCAAGATAATAGATCGAGCCGCTGTAGGCTCCGATGACCGTTACGGTGATAAAGACGCCGCACTGCACGAGAAGCGTGAGGATCAGCGGAAGAATCGGATGGCGGAACGCGATGAGCACAACAAGAAATACGGAGATCGCGGTGATCAGGGATATCATCCGGTATTCGCTGTCAAAGGCGCGGTCCATCTCACTGACCATAACGGAGTTGCCCACCAGATAGTATTCACTGAGATTTTCCCGGCAGAGCGTATCGATACGGGTTACATAGTCCGACGTTTCCGGAGACTCGTCCGGGTAATCGGAGGTGACGACCATTCTTGCGTAGGCTTTGCCTCTCATCTGCGCAACGGCGTCCTCCAGCTCCGCCTTGCTGTCAAGGATCTCCTTTTTTGTTTCTCCGTCGAAATACTCCGCAAAGCGCCCGTCGTTCATCATTTTGTCGCAGAGCAGATCAAAGAGCTCCACAATCGTCATTTTTTCCGTGGGATCGGCGTCATTCACGCCTCCGTAAAGGAGATAAAGGATCTCCGTCTCGTTTTCGGTCACCTCGTCCGTCAGAGAGGAAAGGAGCGCGGTCATTTCGCCGGCGGTGTAAGCTTTTTCCGAAACGACGGCCTCAATCAGCGTATGACCCCGCCGAAGCTCCTCCGCGGTTTTTTCATCGATCTGCTTTGCAAGCTCTGCGTCGCCGAGCACGTCCGTTGCGGCAAAGGCTACAAACGAGCGCGGAGAGATCGTCCACGAGTCCGTACCGCCGTTTTCCCCCATACGGAGGATATACAGCTGTTCCGTCTGCGCCGGATCCATGCCCAGGAACGAGGCAAGTCTTGCGGAGGTGAACGCCGTTCCGTTTATCGCGGCGTTCAGAATCGCCTGCAAAAACTGAATGCGGCCGAGCGTGGAGGCGTCCATCATTCCGCTCACCAGAGGATCGGACAGAGCAAAGTCGGTAAACGCCTTCAACGACATTGTTTTTTGGCTGATATCCCTGCCGAAGTACAGGCGGAATGCCATCGTGATCGTATCCGTGTCCGTGTCGAACAGCTGTGCCAGCGTCCCGGCGTCAAGCGGTGTGCCGGAAACCGCGAGCTGCGCGATGGAATCCAGCCGGCGAAGCTGTACCGCCTGCTCCTCGGAAAAAGCTCCGGCGTAGGCCGTGTCCGTCAGCACGGAGTTGACGAGAAATGCGGAGAAATCGGCAAGAGCCACCGTTTTCTGCCCTGCCAGCACAAGCGCGAATATTTGGCAGACCTGCGCGGTATCCATCCCGAACACGGAGGCAAGGGAAGAAGCGTCCAGCGCCTGCCCGGAAACAGCGAGCTGTACGAGCTGGTTCATCTGCTGCAAGCCGGCGTTGTCGGGCGCCTGTGTCAGCGCGGCGGAAAGAAAGTCCGGAAGCGTCATTGCCTCCGTGCCGCTCATCAGATAAAGCCCCGCGACATTCTCCGTGGTCATCCCCGTCACGCCCGCCATGGTTTCCGCGTCCAACGCCTGTCCGGAAACGGCAAGATTCACAAGCTGCTCCGTTTGGGCGAGCTGCGCCTGCTGCTCGGCGGGGGCGTTGGCCTTCAGCCGCGGGAGAAAGTCGGTAAGCGTCATCGTCATGGCGGCCGCATCCTTCTGGAACGCGGGATCGGCGGAAAAGTAGAGGCTGTACAGCTTGGAAACGCTTTCCGCGTCCATCCCCAGCGTCTGCGCCATCTGGTCGGGGGGCAGCCCCTGCCCGGACACGGCAAGCTGCACCAGCGCGTCCATCGTCTGCGCCTGCGCCTTGGCGGCATCGTCAAAATATGAGCTGAACAGCGCGTCCTGCAGCAGGCTGCCGCACAAAAACGAACTGAATTCGGGCAGACTCATAGTTTGCGCGCTGACGTCGCCCGCGTTATCGAGAACAAACACGGTATTCACCGTGCTCTCGTCCGCCCCGATCAGCGCGGCCAGATCGGCCGCGCTGCGCGCCGCCAGAACGGTATTGGTATTCGTATAGGTTTGCAGCTGCCGGAGGGAAGCAATTGCCGAGGCGCTCACCATCGAGCCGTAGGTTTCGTTTGCCGCCACGGAATTGAGCACATAATCCACAAAGACCGGCAGCGTCATTGTGCCGCTGTCCGCAACGCCGTTTTGGATCGTATAGTAGAGATAGAGCTTCTCGACACGCTCCCGGTCTATGCCGAAGAGCTCCGCCATTTCGTCAGCGGAAATCGCGGTGGTCAGGCGCGTGCGGTCGGCAAGCGTTCGGAACTGCTCCGCGTTGTCCCGCAGCGCGGCGTCAAGGTGCTTGCCGATGGTTTTGTCCGGAAGAACGGTGTCGGTTATAAAATTAATAAAGTCAGACGCCGTTATCACGGGCATTTTCCCGTCCTCCGCGATGAAATAGAGCATACGGAGGAGGTTATCGCCGATGGGCTCCGCATCGTCGCTCAATTCGGCGACGGCCTTGCCCATGTCCTCGGCGGTCATCTCCTTGCCGAGCGTGTTGGCATAGCCGAGAATATCGGAAACCCGCTCGTCCTTTTCCAGTTCGGAGATGACGCTGTCGATTTTCGCTTCGTCCTCGTTGCGGTAAACCACCGCAACGGTGTTCTTCTTCGGGAACACATTCGCCAGCGGGTCGTCGTTTTCCTCCGTGAAGACGATCTGCGTATAGCCCTGCAATATAAAGGAAGCGATAAAAAGCGCGGCAAAAACGGCGGGCATGGCGTATCTCGTCTTATAGCTGAGCCTTGAGAAGCGTGCCATCGGAACATGCGGCGATTTTTTTCTCGTTTTTTCCAGCAGTGGGTCCATTGCAAGGATCATCGCGGGGAGGACGGTGAAGGCGCAGAGCATGCTGATGAATACGCCCTTGGCCAGCACGATGCCGAGCTCCGGCCCAAGCTTGAAGCTCAAAAACACGAGCGCCAGCAATCCCACGACCGTGGTAAGCGAACTGGAGGCGATGGAGGAAACCGAACCGGCGAGCGCCGTTTTCATGGCAGAAACCTTGTCGCTGTGCGTGACCTTTTCCTGCCGGTAGCGATTCATCAAAATGATGGAATAGTCCATGGAGAGCACGAGCTGCAAAATGGGCCCGACCGTTGCGGTCATCTCATCGATGTACGGGAACAGGATGTTCGTTCCCATGTTGAGCACGACGGCGACGCCGATGGTGACGAGAAACAGCACGGGGTCCAGCCATGAATCGGACATGACCAGCAAAATGATAACGGCAAGCGTCAGCGCAAGAGCGACGACCCAGAGCGGAAGCTCCGTTGCCGGAACGTCGTTATTCTCATACGCCATCGTATAGCCGGGGAAGCCCTCTTCGATAGCGGCTTCGATCGCGTGTTCCTCGTCGGTGTCGTAATCGTACCGGCTGTTCACGACGAAGAGCGTGTGATTGTCCTTATTGTAATCCTCGCTGCCGGCTTCGTACGTGACGCCGCTTACGTTCGGTATAGCTTCCAGCTGTGCTTTGATTTCGGGTATCTGATCGGCGGTCAGATCATCGAACATCACGCGGATCGACGCCGTCTCGTCGGACTCGGGGAAGACGTCCTCCATAATGGAAAGCCCCTGCTTCATTTCGGAGCTGTCCGCGAGATATTTTGTTCGATCCCGGTTGATTGGAACACGCAGCGCGAGAACGGCACAAACTGCCGTCAGCACAAGCATGACGGCAGTGAGAACGCGGCGGCGGTTTATAAGAAACTCTGCAAGCTTTTTCATGGCGCATTACCCTTCTTGACTTTTTCCGTTTGTTTCATTATGATGAACACATGTTGATTATTCAACCGACAGTTCTTTCGGTATGGAATAAAAATCAACACACCGTTGGGAAATGTTGAGGGTTCAAAAAAAATTCATTTTTAGGAGGCTGCCATGGAGAAAAAAGAGGATCGCCGCATTGCGATGACAAAGCGTCTGCTGAAGGCCGCGCTGATCGAGCTGCTGAAGGAACAGGACATATACCACATTTCCATTCGCGAGCTTTGTGAAAGAGCCGACGTGAACCGAACGACATTCTATAAGTATTACGGAAGTCAGTTCGATCTGCTGACCGATATGGAAAAGGATATGCTGGACTTTATCGCAAAAGCCATCGAGCGCCATGAAACCGAACCGGAGAAAATCATCACCGCCGCCTGCCGGTATCTGGAGGAGAATCTGGAATTTGCCCGCCTGATCATCAACAACAACGTTGACCCGGCATTCGCCCACAAGCTGTTTGCCATGGACAGCCTGAAGGAAAGCGCGCGCAAAATGCTCTCCGGCAGCAACAGTGAAGCGGAGCTTGCGTATGTCTATAACTTTCTGACCTTTGGCGCTTTCCGCATGGTGTGCGTCTGGCTGAACAAGGAGGAGCGGGAGCCGCCCGATATTTTTGCCGCGTTTCTCTACCGGGTGCTGTACAGCAGATTCTGATTCTTCCGCTTTTGAAAGCGGCCCGCTGTCCTGCCCGCACGGAGCGAGAAAGGCGCGGCGGACTTTAATGTGCTTCGTCTGGGGCTGATGGCATCCCCAAGACCTGCGCCTATGTTTGGACGGTGCTGATCGGATATTCCGCCATGAAAAAAGAGTGCAGCTGATCGGGCCCGGATCTTCTGCCGGCGGGCGCGGGCTCTGCGAGGCTTTTTGAAAAAATGAGCCGCCGCGTCATGCCTTCTATGACGCAGCGGCTCGTTCCCAACAATTTAACTATATAGTGCCCGGCGGCAACAGTCAAGAGAAATTGCGTGATCGCCGGCAATTTCATTGTGATGCACAATGCGGGTCTGGCTTTTTCTCCGATCCCGTCACTTGTTTCCATCGGCGGTCTCTGGTATCATAAAAGTACAAAAAGGAGGCTGAATGATGCCCCCCGGACCGCTGGAGTCTGGGGAAAATGACACCGAAAAACGCGTGAAAGGATCTCCGACAGCATCCGCCGTATGCGGAAAGGCCCCTGCGAAGCGGGGCAGAAAAGCGAAGAAGGGAGAAGATTCGCACGGGGAAGCAGCGGTGTCATGAATTTGAAGAAAGGAGGTAACCAGGATGTTAGATATTAAGAGTGAAAGATAGCCCTTGACTGCGAATCTTCTGTAACGCAGTCAGGGGCTATCTTTTTTTGCGCTGAGCCGTGAGTCTGCGCCGATGCGGAAAAATCACGGGAAGGCTGCCGATACCGGCCGCACGATCTCTCACCGCGGAACGAGAGAGTACACCAGCGCGCCGGTCACGTTAACGCTCTCGGCGCTTTCGTTTTCCGACAGGGCGTTGAATGTCTCGGGATTTTTTACATACAAGCGATACGTTCCCGCCGGAATTTCCTCAATCAGCAGCAGGGATGAGCCCCCTTGCTTTTCCTGAAAAAATGCCGTGCCGTCCTCGGAACGGATACCGTATTCCAATGCCTGCCCGTTTCTCGCCCATGTGATGGAGAGCCATAAGGACGAGTCGTTTTCCTCCATAACGATCTCAAACGGGGATACGATCTCCCCGCCCGGGGCAAGATCGGAAAATGAAATGCCGTCCTGCCATTCCACATCGTCCGGAGCGTTTTCCCGCTCTCTGACGTTTCCGCCGCTCTCATAGGCGCGGGGATTGTCCGGCTCTTGCGCAATACGGATGCGATAGACCGTATGGATCCGCCCCGGATCGGTTTCAAGGATTCTGCCGTCGTATGTGATCTCGATCACGTCTCCCACCTGCAGCGCGGGGGATGGCTCCATGTTCTCCATGGGGACCTCCAGCAGAGCCGCGCTGTTGATCGCCCAGCCGGCTTCCGGTTTTACAAGGAAATACCCGTCGCGGATCTCAAGGATCTCCGCTTCAAAGGTGATGCTGTCCGGGGAATTTTCGTCGGAACTACGGCCGCGAATCTCCGCATTTTCCACTGTCAAATATGCGGTAATATCCTCGTCGGTCATGTTCTGCGCTTTCACGCCCACTCTGAACCAGATTCTCTTATCCGCGTCAAATTCCGCGGGCATCCCTTGGGTGAGATAAACCGCCGTATAGCCGGTCTCCATGGTTTCCTCCACAGGGGTTAAAAGGACTTCCGTGTCCCCCAGCCCGCCGTTGAGCCATATTCTGACCGTATTTTTTGTCGCACGAAACTCTTCCTCGGAGTATACGAACCTCTCCTGGGTTCCCGCCGGAACAATGATTCGGAACGTATATCGTTCCGGCTTCGGCCTTGTCAGGAGGCAGACCGCAGCAATTCCGCAGACGATGACGATCAACAGGATTCCCCGCAAAACGGGCTTTTTACCGCTTGTCATGGCTTTTACACACTCCTTTTTCTTTTTTGGGATAAACAAGCGTCGATTAACAAGGGCACGCACGTCGGACAGCCAGCCTTTTCGGTGCTTTTTGCCCTTTTGTCCTTGGCGGGCGACAGCCCGCCTGCGTCCAAAAGAACAAAAATCCCTCGAAAATCCAAGGCTGTCCGATGCGAAGCAGTTCTGCCGGAGCAGAAATGCTCGCAGACAAGGAAAAGGCCGCAGAGAATACTTTGTGTATTCTCAAGGGCTTTGACGCAGTATGAGGGCATTTCCGCCCGGCAGAACCGCGTGTGCCCTTGTCAATCGACGCAAGTCTCCTTTCTCACGAAACAGACGAGCGCGACGTTCTGCCGGAAAGCTCCGCACGCTTTCCCGCATCAGGTTTTTGCCGTATAGGGATCCAGAAACGGCGACGGAGATTTCTTATATGTGGCAAGGCTCACGATGACCAGCGCCGCAGCGCAGGCGATTAAAGCGCCCATCTCATAGGAGACGCCGATCTCCCCGCCGAGCATGTTGATGATGGTCGCCGTCGCCGTGACCTGGGCCGCGACGGTCCCCATCATGGTAAAGGCGATCAGCGCGCCGAGCGTGACCTTGGTGGCTTTGCCGAAGCGCCGTTCAAAAAGGTCGGGGATGGAGGTGATGTTAAAGCTCGTGCCGACGGCGGATATACGTCCGGCAAAGCCGGAAAAAATCAGCATCCCCAGAAGATAGGGAACCGCCGTCATAATGGCCTTGAAGCCGCTGGAATAGGCGACGCCCGCCCGTCCCATCAGACCGCTGCCGCCGATGATGGTGGCGCAGACGGTCGCCATGAGCACCAGTGGGCCGAAGGAACGTCCGCCGAGATAATAGTCATCCGTGTTCTTGATTTTTTTGACGACAACAAGGCCGATCACGATCATTGCAATAAGATATGCGCCGATAATGGCAAGGTCGATTGCGTGCAGTTGGCTATGGTTCATTCTGCGTACTCCTTTCCTGACCGGCGCTCGCGCCGGCTTTTATTCTGTGCTGCGGAAGAAGCGGGAAACTGCTTCCCGCGCGTTGTCCGTGCCGACAAAAATGACCTCGTCGCCGCCGTACAGCTCCGCGTCGGGGCCGGGGGACACGATACGGGAGGTGCCGCGCCGGATGGCGACGATCGTCGCGCCGGTCGCCTGCCAGAAATGAAGATTGCTGAGATTTTTGCCGATGCCGCTCCAGTTCTTCGGAATGCGGCAGACATAGTT
>ERZ1504230.537-NODE-537-length-11777-cov-4.968691_pt1 | contig 11777 bp, 9 predicted proteins | sample MGYA00572417_ERZ1504230 | MGnify/ENA primary metagenome ERZ1504230 (study PRJEB39906, sample SAMEA3182086) | gut metagenome | biome: human; feature: gut; material: Stool; isolation source: human stools | place: Canada | collected 2013-01-21 ...
CTGCCGATCTTAGTCGGTTCCTTTGCTTTCGGTCCCGTAGCCGGTGTCATGATGGAATTCGTGAAGATACTGTTGAAGCTATGCATAAAAGGTACCTCTACCGCCTTCATCGGCGATCTGGCGAACTTCGTGGTGGGCTGCAGCCTGATCATCCCCGCTTCCGCTGTGTACTCTTTTAAGAAGACAAAGAAAAGCGCAATCATCGCCTGCATTGTGGGTACTCTGGTCATGACCGTATTTGGCACCGCATTCAATGCCGTATATCTGCTTCCCGCGTTCTCCAAATTCTACGGAATGCCTCTGGATGCCATTCTGGCAATGGGAGCCGAGGTCAATCCACTGGCAAAGGAAGGCAGCATTGTAAGCTTCGTGGTGGCATGTGTGGCTCCCATGAATCTCATCAAGGGAACGCTGGTGTCTGTCGTAACCCTGCTGATCTACAAACCGTTAAGCCCCATCATCAAGACCGGTCACAAAGCATAAAAAGCATAATTGATGAAATCAAAACAGGGACAGCCGTTATCAGCTGTCCCTGTTTTTTAATACCTACGGATGCCCCGTACCAGACATGTACCACTGGCACATAGCCCCCTGGCATCATTCTATATTCTTACTGCTTCTGGATCTTCATGGTCAGACCGATACGTTTCTTTGCCATATCTACGGTGAGTACCTGCACATCCACGATATCTCCGACGCTGACAGCTTCCAACGGATGCTTGATATAGCGGTCGGTGATCTGGGAGATATGCACCAGTCCGTCCTGATGGACACCGATATCCACGAACACACCGAAGTCAATGACATTACGCACGGTTCCCTTTAAGATCATACCGGGTTTTAAATCCTTCATATCCAGGACATCACTGCGCAGGATCGGTTTCGGCATATCGTCTCTGGGATCTCTGCCCGGCTTCTCCAGTTCCTTCAGAATATCTGTCAGCGTGATCTCACCAATGCCCAGTTCCTCTGCTAAAAGCTTCTTATTTTTAATACGTTTCTCCAGACCGGACATATCCTTTGCATCATTTACTGCATTTTTAGCTACAGGTGCCGTCTGCTTTGCAGAGGTCTGCGCAGAATTGTCAAAAGTCACACCGCCCATAGCCGCTGCGAGAGCCTTGCCCATAGCGGTATTGGTATTGTGTACCCGAACTGCTTTACCTTTCTGTTCTTCCCGCTTCTTCGGTGCATTGACTGTGCCGTTACCATTCTTCTGTCCGTCTGCCTGCGCAGCGCTGCTCCTGCCGGAAGCTTTTTTTGCAGCCGCCTGCTTCTGGGCTTCCTTAATATCTTCCATGGTCAGTCCCAGCTTCTCCATCAACTGTTCTGCAGCTTCATAGGACTCGGGATGGACACTTGTGGCATCCAGCGGATTCTTGCCATCCGGGATCCTCAGGAAACCGGCACACTGCTCATACGCCTTAGGCCCCAGCTTCGGTACCTTTAACAGCTGTTTTCTGTTTACAAAACGTCCGTTATTTTCTCTATAATCCACGATATTCTTCGCAATCGTCTTGTTAATACCGGAGACATATTCGAGTAAAGATGCGGATGCGGTATTCAGATCCACACCGACTTTATTTACGCTGTCCTCTACCACGCCGCTTAAGGCATCGCTTAATTTCTTCTGATTCATGTCATGCTGGTACTGACCGACACCGATGGACTTGGGATCGATCTTCACCAGTTCTGCCAGGGGATCCTGTAATCTTCTGGCGATGGATGCAGCACTTCTCTGTCCCACGTCAAAATTAGGAAACTCTTCTGTCGCCAGCTTACTTGCGGAGTATACGGAAGCACCTGCCTCGTTGACGATCACATACTGTACCGGACGATCCAGTTCCTTCAACAGCTCTACGATTACCTGCTCGGACTCTCTGGAGGCCGTACCATTTCCCACAGAAATTAAATCCACATTATATTTTTTGATCAGTTTCTTCAGCTCGGCTTTGGACTCCTCCACCTTATTCTGCGGTGCTGTAGGGAAGATCACTTTCGTATCCAGCACTTTTCCGGTAGCATCTACCACTGCCAGTTTACAGCCGGTACGGAACGCCGGATCCCAACCCAAGACCACTTTTCCTGCGATAGGCGGCTGCAATAGCAGCTGCTCTAAATTTTTGCCGAAGACATTGATAGCTCCGTCCTCTGCCTTTTCTGTCAGATCGTTACGGATCTCTCTTTCAATAGCGGGTGCTATTAAACGATCATAGCTGTCTTCCACTGCAGCACAGATTACCGGTGTGGTATACTCATTTTCCTTCGTGATCAGCTTTTTCTCCAGATAACGCAGAATACGCTCTTCCGGTGCATTGACTTTTACAGTCAGTACTTTTTCTGCCTCTCCACGGTTCAATGCCAGTACTCTGTGACCTGCAATCTTCTTCACAGGCTCTTCAAAATTGTAATACATCTCGTAGACGCTCTGAGCCTTCTCATCCTTCGCAGTACTGCTCACAATACCTTCCTCTACGGTGATATTACGGATGTAGAGACGATGATCCGCATCATCGGAGATCATCTCGGCAATAATATCCTGTGCTCCTTGCAATGCTTCCTCCGGAGTCTTTACTTCTTTTTCTTCGGAAGCATACTTGGCCGCCTCGTTAAGCACCGGTTCTGTTGCCTCCTGGCGCAGAATGTATTCTGCCAGAGGTTCCAGCCCCTTCTCCTTTGCAATACTGGCACGGGTCTTTCTCTTGGGTCGATAGGGTCGGTACAGATCCTCTACCACTACCAGCGTCTGAGCTGCCAGAATCTTCTCCTTTAACTCATCAGTAAGTTTTCCCTGTTCCTCGATGCTCTTCAGCACCTGCTCCTTTTTATCTTCCAGACTTCTCAGATAGGTCAGTCTCTCATCGAGATTACGCAGCTGCTCGTCGTTCAGAGATCCGGTGACCTCCTTACGATAACGGGAGATGAAAGGGATGGTATTTCCCTCATCGATCAGCTTCACCGCAGCTTCCACCTGCCATTTTTCTACCTGAAGTTCTTCTTTGATTTTCTGTATAATATCCATAGTTCCTCCTGATGGCCTGTTGCCATTTTGTTTTGCGCATGGGTATATTATACTGGAAATCAGAAGTTTTCTCAATCTTTTCATGCTTAACTATTCAGAGCCATGCAAAACTGCGTTCTGCGAATGCTTGCATTCAGGCAGATAAGCAGTTTTATATGGCGAAGTAACCACATGAGCAAAAGGAAAGCTACGAAGTAGCGGTTTTGCGAATGGGGTTCTGAATAGTTATATTTCATTTGCTTATTACAGGAAAAAATGGTACAGTACTTAATATAAGCGCGGCAGACAAATTCACCACATGCCGCCCGGAAATGAGGCTTTCTATGGATTATTATCAGAATCAGAATAACGAAATGAATCAAAATATACCGCAGATCGATCCGAAATACAGGGGGTTATCGATCGCTTCTATGGTCTGCGGCATCTGTTCCCTGGTATTATGCTGCACAGGACTGCTGTCCATCCCTGCCGGTGCTCTTGGCATTCTCTTTGCAATGCTTACCAGAAAAAAGGGACAGCGTATGAGCAGTATGTGTGTTGCCGGGATCTGGCTGTCCTGTGTGGGACTGGCACTCGGTATCTTCATCACGATCAGCAGCATTGTCACGGTATTTACCGATCCTTCTTATAGGAATATGCTGGATCAGATGTACCAGCAGATGTACGGTGTCGATATGGAAGGATTCTGGCAGTCGTACCTGTAAGACATGCCGGTATTTTCCGATGGATTCTGTGGTTACGAAATAATAAAAAGAAAAGAGGATTTCTATGACACAATATACATCCAGAGCCCAACTCAAAGAAAAAGCCAGAGATCAGATGGCAGGGCATTACGGCAATGCCATCCTGCTGTCCATCTGCCGAAGTCTGATCGTATTTTCCCTCACCTTTGCCGTCAGCATGACCTTCACTATGATCCTTACCGTACGGACAATTATGGGCGGAAGCGCAGAGACATCTCTGACGGAATATCTGCTTTTGACGGCGACTACGACTTTATTGTCGATCTTTGCCGGAGTGTTTCAGACCGGCATTACATTATTCTATCTGAATACTGCCTGCAGCAGGCCTGCTGTAACCGCCAATCTATTCTACGGCTTCAAATACTTATTCAAAAAATCGCTTGGGATCTCCGCAGTACTGATCCTGCTGAATACGGCATGTACACTTCCTTTTGATATCTGCTATTTTCTCCTGCGGTCAGGGAAGGGCTTTGACACCATAACCATGGCAATCCTGTGCATTGTGCTTATGGTCATCGGTATGTGTATCTATATTCCGTTATCCCTTGGTTTATCCCAGGCTTACTATTTACTGTTGGATTTTCCCCAGTATAATGCCATGGAGCTGATGAAATTAAGCTTCCGCATTATGAAGGGACATAAATGGGAGCTGTTCTGCTTACAAATGAGTTTCCTGCCGCTGGGATTTCTGTGTTTGCTGAGCTTTGGTATCGGGAGTCTATGGCTGGTGCCATATATGAACATGACCCAGACCTTATATTTTCTGGATCTGATGCAGAACGAACGCCAATAACGGATATTTATTATGATTATTATGTATGCAAAAACACATTCCATAAGTCAAACGCCTATGGAATGTGTTTTTATTTTGTCCACTATGAATTCTCTGTCTTCTTATCTCCCTGCACACTGAGCCATTTCAGATAGCCATTGATGAAGATATCCAGTCCGCCATCCAGTACTGCGTCCACATTACCTGTCTCCACATCGGTACGGTGATCCTTGACCAGTGTGTAAGGCTGCAATACATAGGAACGGATCTGGTTGCCCCAGCCGATCTCCTTGACTTCGCCGCGGATATCCGACAGCTTCTCGGCATTTGCTTCCTTTTTTAACAGATACAGCTTGGCTTTCAGCATCTGCATAGCCTTATCCTTGTTCTGGAACTGGCTTCGTTCGTTCTGACACTGCACTACTGTTCCCGTCGGGATATGGGTGATACGGATAGCAGATGATGTCTTGTTGATGTGCTGACCACCGGCACCACTGCTTCGATAAGTATCAATGCGCAGATCTTTCTCATCAATATCCACATCCAGATCTCCTTCGATATCCGGCATAACATCCAGAGATACAAAGGATGTCTGACGCTTACCCTGGGCATTGAAAGGAGAGATACGCACCAGGCGGTGTACACCCTTCTCAGATTTGAGGTAGCCATAGGCATTCAGGCCATTGACCTGGAAAGTCACTGACTTGATCCCGGCCTCATCACCATCCAGGTAGTCCAGTACTTCAATGGTAAAGCCCTTGCGCTCCGCCCAACGGGTATACATGCGATACAGCATACCGCACCAGTCACAGCTCTCGGTACCGCCGGCACCGGCATTGAGCTTTAAGATCGCATTGTTCTTATCATATTCTCCGGACAATAGGGTACCGATCCTAAGTTCGTCGAATTCCCTGATGAATTCATCCAGTTCTCCGCGGATTTCCGGGATCAGAGACTCATCGTTCTCCTCATATCCCATATCGATCAGAGTCAGAATATCATCGTACTGTGTAGAAAGCTTATCACACTCTCCCACCGTATCCTTCAGGTTCTTCAGTTCTTTCATTTTCTGGTTGGAACGCTCCGGGTCATCCCAGAATCCGGGAGCCTCCATCTCACGTTCCATTTCTTCGATCCGCTTTGCCTTGTTAGCAAGGTCAAAGTGAATCCCTCACTTCCGCTAAAGGTGTTTCGTAGGACAGAATTTCTGTCTTCATCTGATCTAATTCAACCACTTAACGTCACCTACTTTCTATTCTATTATTTTCTATTATCGTAATTCTCACTTTTTACGGCAGGCACACCGTCTGCCCGCGCTGCCGCACTGTCTTCCGCTGTCGTCAGAAAACATCAGGCCTTCCGTCCGCAGCAGTTCTTGTATTTTTTACCGCTTCCGCAAGGGCAGGGATCATTCGGATACACCTTTGCATTTTCACGCTTTACAGGTCCCTTCGGTAAGGAATCGTCCTTGTTCGTGCCAGTGATCTTCGCCTGCTGCTCACGCTCTACCTTCTGTTCGATCTTGATATGGAACAGAAGTCTCACAGTCTCTTCCCGGATGTTCTGGGTCATCTCATCGAACATCTCGTAACCGCTCATCTTGTACTCTACCAGCGGATCTCTCTGTCCGTATGCCTGTAAGCCCACGCCCTGACGCAGCTGCTCCATGTCGTCGATATGATCCATCCACTTACGGTCGATGACCTTCAGCAGAACCACACGCTCCAGCTCACGGATGGCTTCGGGTTCGGGGAACTCGGCCTCTTTTGCTTCGTACAGCTTCACAGCTTCTTCCTTTAACTGCTGCTTTAAGCTGTTCTTCTTGGGCTTCTTCACACGCTCCGGTGTCAGAGGCTGTAACGGGATCGTAGGAATGAGCAGGGTATTTAACTCATTGAAATCCCAGTCGGAGATATCTGCGTCGTCATTGATACAAATATCTACACAGTTCTCGGTAATATCGGTGATCATCTTGTAGATCACATCGCGCATGCTCTCGCCGTTCAGTACCCGCAGACGCTCCTCGTAGATGATCTCTCTCTGTTCACTCATGACACGGTCATACTCTAACAGATTCTTACGGATACCGTAGTTGTTGCTCTCAATCTTTTTCTGTGCGGATTCGATGGCATTGGTCAATGCCTTGTGCTCGATCTCCTGTCCTTCGGGGATACCTAAGGTATTGAACATACTGATCAGGCGCTCGGAACCGAACAGTCTCATCAGATCGTCTTCCAGAGAGATGTAGAACTTAGACTCACCGGGATCTCCCTGACGTCCGGAACGACCACGCAGCTGATTATCAATACGTCTGGACTCATGACGCTCGGTACCGATGATCTTCAGTCCGCCGGCGGCTCTCGCTTCATCATCCAGCTTGATATCCGTACCACGACCTGCCATGTTGGTAGCGATGGTTACCGCACCGTGTACACCGGCATCGGCTACGATCTCTGCTTCCAGTTCATGGAATTTTGCATTCAGAACCTTGTGCTGAATGCCGCGCTTAGTCAGCATTCTGCTCAGTTCCTCACTGGCTTCGATTGTGATCGTACCTACCAGTACAGGCTGTCCTGTGGCATGCGCTTCCTCTACCGCATTCACGATAGCGTTCAGCTTCTCTCTCTTCGTCTTGTATACAGCATCCTGCAGATCCTTACGGATAACGGGACGGTTCGTAGGGATCACAACAACATCCATGCCGTAGATCTCACGGAACTCGGTCTCCTCAGTGAGAGCTGTACCGGTCATACCACACTTTTTATCGAATAAATTAAAGAAGTTCTGGAAGGTAATGGATGCAAGCGTCTTACTTTCTCTCTTCACCTTTACATGCTCTTTTGCTTCGATTGCCTGATGCAGGCCGTCGGAATAACGGCGTCCCGGCATGATACGTCCGGTAAATTCATCGACGATCAGTACCTGGTCATCTTTTACCACGTAATCCTTATCACGGAACATCAGATTATGGGCACGCAATGCCAGAATGATATTGTGCTGGATCTCCAGGTTCTCGGGATCAGCGAAGTTATCAATGTGGAAGAATCTCTCAACCTTCTCCATACCTGCTGCGGTCAGGTTGATGATCTTATCCTTTTCGTTAACGACGAAGTCTCCGGTCTCTTCCTGTACCACACCCATAATGGCATCCATCTTGGTCAGTTCCTGTACATCATCACCGCGCTTCATCTGACGTGCCAGCAGATCACACATCTCGTACAGAGCTGTGGACTTGCCGCTCTGTCCGGAAATGATCAGAGGGGTTCTCGCTTCATCGATCAGTACGGAGTCCACCTCATCGATGATGGCATAATGCAGTCCACGCAGAACCAGCTGTTCCTTGTAAATAACCATGTTATCACGCAGATAATCAAATCCCAGCTCGTTGTTGGTAACATAAGTGATATCACACTTGTAAGCTTCCTGTCTCTCCTCGGAGGTCATGCTGTTGAGTACCACGCCGACCTTCAGTCCCAGGAACTCATGTACCTGCCCCATCCACTCCGCGTCACGCTTCGCCAGATAGTCATTGACGGTAACGACATGGACACCCTTGCCTTCCAAAGCATTCAGATAAGCAGGAAGTGTAGACACCAGTGTCTTACCTTCACCGGTACGCATCTCTGCGATACGTCCCTGATGCAGGATGATACCACCGATCAGCTGTACTCTGTAGTGTTCCATGTTCAGAACACGCTTTGCAGCCTCTCTTACGGTTGCATAAGCCTCCGGAAGCAGATCGTCCAGAGTCTCTCCCTCGGTCAGACGCTTCTTATACTCCTCGGTCTTGCCGCGCAGTTCCTCATCGGAAAGTGCCTGCATTGTAGGACGGAGTGCCTCGATCTTGTCTACCAGAGGTTCAATACGCTTCAGTTCTCTGGAACTGTGCGTGCCAAATATCTTCTCAATAACGCTCATTTTTTCCTCGTTTCCACACCCTTTTGGCAATAAAATATCCATGGGTCTTCGCATAATTCAAAGGTTATTGTAGCAGATTTTCCTCTATGTTTCAACCTTTCAATATGCCCATAGGCGTGAAAAGACTGTAAAAATTTTATGAACAGGATGTGGCCCCCTAAGAGCCTGCACAAATTGACAGTCCGGATAAAAATTATTATAATGAAATCAGTTAAATTTTCTTTTCATGATAAGGAGCAGAATACTTATGAAAAGGCTGTCTATCACCCAACTGGTTCCCGGCATGACCGTCGCCGAAGACGTCTATGATCTGGACCATGAGCTTCTGATACAAAAAGGGACCATCCTTACGGATAAACTGATCACCAAGCTGGATCTGTACGGTATCCTCACCATTTTTGTCGAGGATATCATACAACCCGTGCGGCCTGCTGAGGATTCTACTGACACTGAGCTCTCTTACTCCGAGCGCATTAAGAGTTCTCCGGAATTTCAACTGTTCAAGACAGATTTTGAAAATGATGTTGAACTGTTCCGGGAAAATATGAATCTCGTGATTCAAAAAAATACCTCTTTAGATGTGAATACCCTATTGAAGAACACCATGGCCATCGTAGCCAATCATTCCGGCAGCATCAGCATTCTGGACATGCTCCAGAACATGCGGGAATATGATGATTCCACTTACACTCACAGTCTGAATGTTGCCCTGATCTGCAACATACTGGCCGGATGGCTGAAGCTGTCTGACGAGGAAATTGAGCTGGCCACTGCCTGTGGTCTATTCCATGATATCGGCAAACTGCTGATACCTTATTCTATCATTTCAAAACCGGGAAAGCTGTCCGAGGAAGAATTTGCAACGATCAAAAAGCATCCCACCCTGGGTTACCAGCTTCTCCTGTCCCAGGATGTGGATGATCATGTGAAAAATGCCGCCCTCATGCATCACGAACGCAGCAACGGCAGCGGTTATCCTCTGAAATTAAAAGGCAATCAGATCGACCCTTATGCAAGAATCGTGGCTATTGCCGATGTCTACGATGCCATGACCGCTGCCCGCTGTTACAGAGGACCTTTGTGTCCATTCCGTGTCATCGAGATGTTCGAGGCAGAAGGCTTCCAGAAATACGATGTCTCCATCCTGCTTCCTTTTCTGGAAAATGTGGTCAATTCCTGTCTGCAGAACCGTTGTCTGTTAAGCGATGGGCGGAAAGGGACGATCATTTATATCAACAAAGACAAGCTCTCCCGGCCTGTCGTACAATGTGACGGAGAGTATGTGAACCTGGCGGACCAGCCGGATTTAGAGATTGTGCGTCTGCTTTAAGTTATTCAGGCATCAGCCATACAGGACCTTAGGCTGCATTGTGTTGTAGATGTCGCATGCAGCCTTTCTTTCCATAAAAGCAGCATCTACAGAATGGAGTTATTTATGTCAGACAAGACTTCCTTGCATTATTATGTCAATATGCCCGGAAATACCCTTCCGGGCACTTCTTTTTCTACTATTACTGAAGCACTGACCGCCCTGACGGATTCATCCTGCTTATCATGCGAAAAGCAGTTCCCGGCTCCCGTTTCTGATCTGCCTCCTGTGATCGTACACATCGGGGAGGGTATTTATAGGGAAAAAATAATCATCACCAGACCAAATGTCACCTTCGAAGGGGCCGGTGCAGACAAGACTATTCTCGTCTACGGAGATGCCGCCTTTGATCTTATGCCTGAGGGAGATAAACGCGGAACCTTCCGCACCGCTTCCGTCCGGATCGACACCCATGATTTTACTGCAAAACATCTGACTTTTCAGAATGATTCCGGCTTCGGACATACCGTAGGGCAGGCGCTGGCGGTCTATGTAGACGGCGACCGCAATGCTTTTTATGACTGCCGTTTTCTTGGTAGCCAGGACACGGTCTTCGATGCACCTCTGCCGTTAAAAGAGGCGCAGCCCGGAGGCTTCAAGGGGCCCGGAGAATTCAAGCCCCGCACGATTGGACGTCATTATTATGAAAACTGTTTTATTCAGGGAGACGTGGATTTCATCTTTGGCAGCGGCATCGCCTGGTTTGAACATTGTACGATCTACTCGAAGCTTCCCGGAGACCGGATCCCTCCGGAAAGTCCGGAGGATGAAGTGATCTACGGCTATGTGACCGCAGCCTCCACTCCCATGGATGAACCCTACGGCTATGTCTTCCATGAATGCAGCCTGGAGAGCGACTGTCCTCCCCATTCCATCTACCTTGGACGTCCCTGGAGAGAATGGGCGAAGACCGTATTCTTACACTGTGAACTGGGGGCACACATCCATCCCGCCGGCTGGCAGGACTGGAAAAAAACCCATGGACATTTCTATTACGGAGAATACGCTTCCTACGGTCCCGGTGCTTCTCCTGCTACCCGCGCTGACTTTTCCCACCAGCTGACGGATGCGGAGGCTGCGAAGTATACCGTGAAACATGTAATGAAAGGATGGGAACCACAGAGTTTGATGTGATCCGTTGTGAAAGGAGTTCCGACATCTATGTATCAGGAAGCATTGTCCCGCCAGCTGGCACTGGACTACTGTTGTAGTCCTGCTGATGTGGCAGATTCAAAAAATCATTTTACAATTTATGTACCGCAGGAGGGACGCCGCCGTTTTCAGGAACAGACGGTTTGCAGGTTAAAGATTGCTGTCGTCAATGGGAAATTATTAGTTACCGGTTCCGAAGAAATTGTGGCAGAATGTCGGAAACGTTATGCTGATGTGACGGGAGAATGGTTTTTTGACATGAAGCGGCTTCGGGAATTGGAGGAATTGCTGGCTTCCTTCGGTGCCCGTATTGCACAGGTACATCCTTTTTTTCTGCCGGAGTCTGGTGGCATAGCTTCTTCTGACCTTCCTTCGGCTTTGCTATCTGATGCCCGGGATTTTGAACTGATACGATATGATCAGGATGCTATTCTGCAATTTCGTGGTGATGATCGTTTTGATCAAGCATTTGCTTTCGATCCGGATGCACCGGATGTTTTGGGTATGGCCGCGGTAAAGGACGATGAGATTCTCGGTATGGCTGGCGCCAGCGCTGACAGTCCCCTGTTCTGGCAGATTGGGATCAATGTAGCTCCCCACGCCAGAGAAATGCATGTGGGATCGACTTTAGTAAGACTTCTGGCTCAGGATATTTTGGCTCAGGGTACGATTCCTTATTATGGAACAAGCATGTCCCACATTGCTTCCCAACGGGTAGCACACCGCGCCGGCTTCGCTGTGGCGTGGGCAGAATTGATCACGGAAGAAGTAAGGTAAATTGAAAGTTACGAGCCATGCAAA
>ERZ1504230.556-NODE-556-length-11497-cov-4.785789_pt1 | contig 11497 bp, 9 predicted proteins | sample MGYA00572417_ERZ1504230 | MGnify/ENA primary metagenome ERZ1504230 (study PRJEB39906, sample SAMEA3182086) | gut metagenome | biome: human; feature: gut; material: Stool; isolation source: human stools | place: Canada | collected 2013-01-21 ...
TTTACTTCTTGCCGCCGTGGGTGGCCTTCATGCGCTTTTCGTGGTTGAGGATGGTCTTGCGGATGCGCAGCGCGTGCGGCGTGACCTCCAGCAGCTCGTCGTCGGCGAGGAATTCGAGGCACTGCTCCAGGCTCATCTGCTTGGGCGGGACCAGACGCAGCGCGTCGTCCGAGCCGGAGGCGCGCATATTGGTCAGCTGCTTCTTCTTGCAGACGTTGACGGTGATATCCTCCTGCTTGGGGCTGACGCCCACGACCATGCCCTCGTACACCGGCACGCCCGCGCCGATGAACAGCTGGCCGCGCTCCTGCGCGTTGAAGAGACCGTAGGTGATGCTCTCGCCGGTCTCAAAGGCGACGAGGGAGCCGGTGTTTCGGCGCGCCAGATCGCCCTTGTAGGGCGCGTAGGAGTCGAACACGCTCGCCATGATGCCCTCGCCCTTGGTGTCGGTAAGGAACTCGTTGCGGTAGCCGAACAGGCCGCGCGCGGGGACGAGGAATTCGACCTTCATGCGGGCGCCGACCGGCGTCATTTCGACCATGTCGCCCTTGCGGGAGCCGATCTTCTCGATGACCGCGCCGACGCTCTCAGCGGGCACGTCCACGACCAGACGCTCGATGGGCTCGCACTTCTTGCCGTCGATGGTCTGGTACAGCACGCGCGGGGGCGAGACCTGGAACTCATAGCCCTCGCGGCGCATGGTCTCGATGAGGATGGACAGCGACATTTCGCCGCGGCCCGCGACGTTGAAGGCGTCCATCACGCCCTCGATCTCGGTCACGCGCAGAGAAACGTCCTTGAGCGTTTCGCGGAACAGGCGCTCGCGCAGCTGGCGGGAGGTGACGAACTTGCCGTCACGGCCCGCGAAGGGGGAATCGTTGATGGAGAAGGTCATCTCCATCGTCGGCGCGGAGATCTTCACAAAGGGCAGCGCCTCCACGCACTCGGGCGCGCAGATGGTGTCGCCGATGGTGATGTCGCCGATGCCGGACAGGCAGATGATGTTGCCCGCAGTGGACTCGGTAACGGGCTTCTTGCCCAGACCGTCGAACTCATAGAGGGAGACGGCCTTCGCCTTCTTCGGCGCGGCGTCGGGATTGTGGTAGTTGCAGACCATGATCTCCTGATTCTGCTTGAGCGCGCCGCGCTCGATGCGTCCGATGGCCATGCGGCCGACGAACTCGTTGTAGTCGATAGCGGAGACGAGCATCTGGAAGGGCTGGTCAACGTCCGCCTCGGGCGCGGGAATGTAGTTGAGGATGGTATCGAAGAGCGGCTTGAGATCGGTGCCGGGCTCATCGGGCGAATAGCTCGCCGTACCGTTTCGACCGGAGCAGAAGAGCATGGGGCTGTCAAGCTGCTCGGGCGTGGCGTCGAGGTCGAGCAGCAGCTCGAGCACCTCGTCCACGACCTCGTGGATGCGCTGGTCGGGGCGGTCGATCTTGTTGACGACCACGATCACGCGGTGGCCCAGCTCCAGCGCGCGGGAAAGCACGAAGCGCGTCTGCGGCATGGGACCCTCGGCGGCGTCCACGAGCAGGATGACGCCGTTGACCATCTTGAGGATACGCTCCACCTCGCCGCCGAAGTCGGCGTGGCCCGGCGTGTCGACGATGTTGATCTTGGTATCGCCATAGTGGATGGCGGTGTTCTTCGCAAGGATGGTAATGCCGCGCTCACGCTCAAGGTCGTTGGAGTCCATCACGCGATCCACGACCTCCTGATTTTCACGGTAGACGCCGCCCTGCTTGAGCATCTCGTCGACAAGCGTAGTCTTGCCGTGGTCGACGTGCGCGATAATGGCGACGTTGCGTAGCTTGTTGTTCTGCATAGTCTGTCTCTCCTTCCTGCCGGCGGCAGGTGTATCTGAAATGGAAATACCGCAATAACCTAAATAGTATATGCTGTTGTTTTTCCGATTGCAAGGTATTTCGCGGAATTTTTCACTTTTTTTGCACGCTCCTGCCGTTGACAGAGCCGCCCGGATGCGGTACAATGCAATCTGTACCCGCGCCTGTAGCTCAGCTGGATAGAGCGTCCGCCTCTTAAACATGAGATCAAGCGTATGCCTATTTTTTGATATTGTTTCATTTGCCCCAATAGCTCAGATGGATAGAGCGACCGCCTCCTAAGCGGTAGGCCGCTGGTTCGACTCCAGTTTGGGGTGCCAAAGTGGCAAAATTTTGTTATTTTTAGCAGATTCTGCCACTTTCTTTGTCAATTCTCTGTTGGCCGATAGCTAACAGCTCGGAGCGTTTTTGCCATTAGCAGGCGAGTCGGAACCCGACTCGCCCGCTAACATATGCATATGCGGATACATGTTCTAGCCATAAATCGCTAACAAATCCGCTAACGCGTTAGCTCGGTCCATATTTTCCGCAGGGTGCAAACTCACATCAATTGTCCGTATCCTGCGCTTCAGGGTGCCGTACCTGTGACATCACGGACTTCTCGATCACTTCCGCATTGTGGGCACGATCCTCGTCCACAATGGCAGCATAGACCTTGGTCAGCATTTCAGGGCTAGCGTGACCCATATCCCCCTGGACAGCCTTCAAGTTCAAAGTCCCGCGAAGCTTGGCGGTCGCGCCAGCGTGGCGCAGTGCGTAAAAGTCCACCATACGCAGATTGTGCACGCGAACGAACTTCTTAAAACGCTGCGACATATATGTCTGCTCCAGCGGATTACCATTAGCCCGACAGAAGACGAGATTGTAGTCATGGTAATCATCACCATAGGCGGCTTTTTCAGCGTTCTGCGCTTCGCGCAGATCCTGAAGGAGCTCCGCCACTGTCACTGGCAGATATACCTTGCGGATGCTGCTGACATTTTTTGGCGTCTTCAACACGAGGACTGTCGTATTTTTCCTACCGGTCAGCGGTGGGAATTTCAAGAATACCCCGCGCTCGCCCGTGTCATGCATGTCGCGGATCTTGAGGCGCATCAGCTCTTTCTCAATCGTGATGCTAGCATGCTTGAGGTCCGAGATGTCTACGCAGTCCCAAGTCAGCCCCAGCAACTCGCCAGAGCGAGTCGTTGCCGCAAACTGGGTGGCCATAGCGGCTCGCAGCTGTGGATCGGTGCACATATTAAGCGCATCGACCATCTCAGCTTCGGTCCACTGCTCTCTGGCTTGCTTCTTTTCTTTCGGTACCTCTAAAGGCAACGCTGGATTGTTGGGCAAGGCCCCCCACAAGACGGCCTTGTTTAATGCCGGCCGCAGGATCTTATGTACCTCTCGCACCGTGCGCGCCGAAATATTGCCCGGGTCACGCTTACGGTTGCCCTGTACGGCTTTGTGGTTGGGCAAATCGTTGTAGTAGCTCTGCAGCATCATGGGGTTAACATTTGCCACAGGCACACTGCCAATGTAGGGAACGATATAGTCTGCGATAATGTGCCGTGCATTGCCCAGTGTATTAGCGTCCCACTGCTGACGCGCGCCATCAACATAGCGTGACAGCAGTTCCTCAACGGTCATGCCCTCGATGCGGACCGCCGCCAGAGGCATCGCCGCAAGAGCGTCGTCTGGCCTGACATATGCAATGCCCTGCCGCTCTGCATCTTCTACCTCCGGCAACAGGCGGAGAGCCTCCTTGCGATCGGTACAAGGCACCCAGATTGGTCTCCTTTCGCCGTCGGCGTTATAGTGGTTTTGGATCACATACCATTTGATGCCGTTTTTTCTTTTTTTAGTGGTAATACTTGCCATTGTATCACCCCCCTCACAGGCCGTTTGCTTCGCAGAACGAATCAAACGACTTCCGCGATACGAGATAGTTGCCGCCCAAATGGACTACACGGAACGGCACCCCTGTCTCGCAGGCTGTACGGACCATCTGGTACATAGCGCTACGCCCTACGCCCAGAATTGCCGCACACTCGTCGACACGCATCGTGCGACAGGTGTTAGGACATTGTTTATTATTCACGTTCGTTTACCTTTCACTTGCAGGCATTTGTCAGATATGTTATATTAAATAAATATCGTGTCAAATACTCATTTTCTTAGTTACCATGTGCATTTTTTCTACCAGCCAACATGAATTGGCCAATTGTGAAGCGGCTGCCCATCATCTGTGCCACCAGATGTGTTTAGGGCGGCCGTTTCCTTTTGCTGATTTCAACCCGTCATAAGCATATACCTCCTTATATTATATCGGATTTTCCTGTACTGTCATACTTTTTCGGGGCGAGCGGAGTGTGTGCCCCTGAGCCCATTATACGGTCAAAAATCTCTAACACAACTCCAGGTTTGTTCCAAGATGTTCCTATTTGTTCCAGTCCTTTGCTAAAACAATCACGGCTTCGTAGAAAACAGATAATGCTAAAATTGGCGAGCCGTTCTTTGCCTTTACTGTGTAGTTATTTCGCATTTATACCTCTTTGTGCTCCGCGATGAGCTCGTTGACCGTCGTGTCAAGCATTAAGCTCAGTGCGAAAAAATTGTCAAGGCTCGGCAGCGCCCTGCCTTTCTGCCAGTGGTACACGGCCTGCGGGCAGGCCAGATTCAGATATTTCTGCACATCCAGCACGGAGTATCCCAACTCGCGGCGGCGGCGGAGGATGTTCTCCCCCGTCGCCCGCGGGTCGATCACAGGATACGGTCTCATGCGCCGATCCCCTCCTGCAGCCAGGTCCGCAAGGTGATGTGGTACGGCTTGCCGGTGGGATCGCACCAACTGTTCATCTGGCGCGCCAGCCGGATGACCTCGCGCGGGTGCTTGCAGGCGATCAGTACGCCCTCGCGCACCGGCACACCGTCGAGCGCACACCCGTCCAAGTACAAGCGCAGCTGATAAAGATCGAGCGCAGAGGTAGCCTCGTCCTTCGCTTCGAAAATCGTCGCGCCGTCGGCGCGGCCGACGAGCAGGTCGATCCGGCTCTTGAGGTCGATGCAGCGATAGGTGCGGACCTCGCGCGACACGCGCAGGACATCCGGCTCGGCGCGCAGCTTCGCCGCGAGCTGCTCGACGAGGCTCTTTTCCGGCTCGTGGCGGGGCGGCTTGGGCGGCTCCACATTCGCGCGCAAGAAAGCATAGAGAGCCTGCGTGCGCGGATCGGCCTCCACGAAGGCGTTCTTCGTCGTCTCCGTGGGCGGCAGCGCCGCGCCGTCGCCGCTGAGAAGGTCAACCCGCGCGAGGAAGCGGTTGCCGCTCGGGTGTGTTGCCTTGCCGTAGACCGCGCCGAGCAGGCCGTGCGCGACCGCGCGTCCGTTCAGGCGGATCTCGAAGCCGCTCGACGCCATGTTGCCTTTATAATAGACGGCGTTGCTCTTGCTCTTGATGATGAGTCCGTAGCGGCAGCGGACGGTGACCGGGCCGCCGCCGAGGTCGAGCTTCGTCTCCGGCAGCTCAACGGCATCGCCGTCCCACTCCGGCTCGAGCGCGTCGAGGGAAAGCAGCTGCTCGTGCCCGTTCTGTTCGCAGCGCAGAATGCTCAGAATGAGCTGTCCGCTTGCAAGCAGCGGCGCATAGGTGTAGCGCAGCTCCTCCGCAAGATAGTCCACGAGCTGGCAGAAGTCTGCCGGCGTGCGCCGGCTCGCCGGCTTGAGCTGCGCGAAGCGCGGCATGGGGCAGCGCAGGCGCACGATCGTGCCGGTGACCCACGGAATGTCGCCGCTGCCGGCGTAGATGCGCTCGGTCATGTGCGCGTTGACCGCGGCGTAGGGCGCGGAAACGCAGCGGTAGCGGTCCGCCGCGGCGTCATCGGCGGTGCGTGTTTCGATGCTCCAGTCCTCCGCGCCGCCGCACAAATGCGAGAGCGCGGACTTCAGCCCGCAGCCGTGCTCGTTGTAGGGCGTCTGCGCGACGGAGCGGTCGGAGATGGTCAGCGCCGCGCCGAGATCGGCGATGCCGCTGCCGCTGTCGGTGACGGAAAGTTCAACGAGCTCGCCGCGGTCTGTTACGCGCAGGAACACCTCGCCGACCTCATCGCCGTTCGCCGCGATGGACGAGAGCGAATCGTCGATGAACTCGCAGACCGCCTGCGCGGGAGAGGTGTAGTGTCCGCCGAGGGCGCGGAAGAGTGCGGAGCCGTCGGTGGCGTTGTCAAGCACGGCGGAGCCGATGCAGGGATTCGGGTTGGTCATAGTAGGCATAGTCAAAAGATCCTTTCGTATTTTGAGTGGTTTGCCCATCGTCAGACAGGCAGGTTCAGCAGTCCGAGGTGGGCTGCTGTGGCGTGGGCGAGCGCGAGCCGCTCGAACGGCTCATGCACATAGCCCATGCAGCGAATGAGCGTGTTCCTGCGGACAGTCCGCAGCTGCTCGCACAGGGCGCGGCTCGGCAAGGCCGTGGCCGGAGAGAATGATATGTGTGGCAAGCTGCGTGCTCTCGCGGTCGCTCGTCAGGGGAATGACGGTGACGGTCCGGCTCTCCGCGTCGTCCGAAAGGACGATGACGGGGCGGTAGCCGTCCTTACCGAAGCAGTCCCGCGCGAGCCAGATCTCAAACCGACGGATGTCTTTCCTGCTCATGCTGGTTTTCCTCCTTTCCTCAGAGCGATAAGCAAAACAGCGTGCAGGCATTTCGCCTACACGCTGCTCCACGCCGCTATGAGGGTGCGGAAGTCTGACGCCCGAACGCACCCAGAGGAAGTTTTATAGTAACCGTATCTTGCCAAATGGAGCAAAACAGGGTATACTACTTCCTGACGGTGCGGCTTCAGCCGTTGTGTAGGTGCTATGTCCACCTGTGCAGGTTGCGGAGTGTTCCAGCACTCTGCAACTGCCGTTGTTTTGTTATAGCTGTAGTATAACATATAGGGCGACCTATTTCAATTGACACAATAAACAAATATAGGGCACCCTATATGTTGCTTATGTCATTATTCTTATAACTATCAAGGAGGCAGTATATTATAATATGGCACCGACAGATGCGCAAAAAAAGGCTACCGCAAAATGGAATGCCGAAAAAGTAGATCGAATTGTATTCCGTGTTGTCAAAGGGCAAAAGGAAATAATTCAGTGTCATGCAGAATCTCAGGGTGAGTCACTGAGCTCATTTCTTAACCGCGCTGTTAAAGAAACCATCGAGCGCGACAATCAAAAATAAAGTAATCGTGGGTATTAGAGAAATTGCTTCGAAAGCAAGCCTCTAATACCCACGGCTCTTATTATAATGTATGTCTTTTTAGAAACCGAACACTTTCTCCCGCAGCGCGGGATTCCCGAGAATCGCCAGATACCGGCGAATATTCGGCTCGCCGCGCTCGGCGAGCCGCTCCAGCAGAAGAACGGCGGCCTGTATCCTCGGTTCTGCCTGCCGCGCGATAAATCCGTAGAACATATCCCGAAAAGCGTAGCTTCCAGCACTGGCAATGGCTTCCACCATGGTTTGTAGGAACTTATCCGGCGGAATGGTATCGGTGATCCCGTCCAGCTCCGCGCGGAGCGACTGCATCCACGCCACCATCTCGTCGGAGAACTGCATTCCGTCGTCCGACCGCCAGTAATACGCCATGTCGTCTGAGGCAACACCGAAAAGCTCCTGTGTGGAGACCGGCTCCACCGGCGGGCAGGGCTGCGGCGGCGGAAAGCGCTCGACCCTCGGAATATCCGCTCCGAGCTCATCCCACAGCGCCCAGAAGTCCACGCCGAACTCCCGTGCGGTCATTGCCACAGCGAGAGCGGGAGAAACAAGGCAGTAAGAGAACGCCAGCGTATTGCCGCCCTGTTCATCGATCATGGTACTGCGCTCGTCCATCGGCATGAGGAGGTATTTCTTTGCCTCCTCCAGCGTTCCGCCGTGCTCGTGCAGCGCCGACAGCGTCCTTTTCAGGTGCGTGAAGCAGTTGCGGACCCCGATGGCGTCCTCTTTGCGATAGACCGCAGCATCTTCCTCCTCCGCGGACATATCCGCATAGAATTCCTCGAAAAACCGTGCGGCGATATAGGACTCGACCTGCTCCAGATCGGCGCACGCGGTGGGGACATCGTGGATTAGACCGGTCAGGTCCTTGTTGTATTCGCTGCAGCCGTCCTTGTGCAGCAGCTTCTCGATCTCCCACAGCTGCGTCGCCCGTTGGTTGGTGTACTGCGTGCCAAGAACGCCGTTAATCCAGCCGATGAGCCGGCGCTCGCGCACATAGGAGCCGTCCACGGTGACGATGCCATAGCTTTGGCTGTAGAGCGCTGTCAGCACATACCCCGCAAGGACGGCAGTACAGAATGCCCCGCCTCCGATCTTGTTGGAGGAAAACACGCCCTTGTCGGCGTTGAGACCCCAGCTCTCCCAGAAATCGTCCTCAAAGTAGTTATAGCAGCCCCACGCGCGTCCGGTCTCATCGAACTCCGGCGGATAGAGCAGGCGGATACGGTGGCCAAAGAGGCCCACCTCGTCCACCGACATCATGCCGCCCGCATGGAGCAGCCTGAGCATCCACTGCGCGTATTCCGCGCGCCGATTCTCCGGAATATCCATCGTCCCAATATACTCAGCAAATGTTCCCATAAGCCTATCCTCCCACATTTTCTTCCAGCATACCACGGGACAGGGGAGCAGTCATTGGAGCCGTGATATAATAGGGTGCGTTCTTTCCTGCCGGCGCCATTCAGACAAAATATTTTATGACAGTGCGAAAAAGCCTTGTGTACCAGAGAGTTTTGAATTTCCCTATCATCGAAATTCCCATTTCGTACCCATTTTACGCAAAATAAAATATGAGAATGCGCTATCGCGGCTTCACTCTCTAAACGCCTCCAACAATCTGCTCTGCTGCATTGCGGATGTAGAAAATGCGGCATTCGCGTCGAATCGTGCAGAGCCGAAGATAATATTTGCGTTATATAATGTGATATTTTGACGACTTACTTGTTGATTTTTACACGAATATTTGCTATAGTATCCTCAGCATTCTTGAGGAGGGCTGAATATGTATCGGAAAATCATAGGCTTTCTGGAAGCGTGGAAAAAAAGCGAACACCGCAAGCCCCTTATTTTGCAGGGGGCAAGGCAGGTCGGAAAGACATACTCCATTCTGGAGTTCGGGCGCACCCACTATGAAAATGTGGTGTACTTCAACTTTGAAACCAATCCGAAGCTGAATGAGACCTTTGCGGAAAACATCAGTCCCGATTACCTGATCCCGATTTTGTCTCATATTGCAGGTCAGACCATCGTGAAAGAGAAGACGCTGGTCGTCTTTGACGAGGTGCAGCTCTGCGAACGAGCATTGACTTCACTCAAATACTTCTGTGAAGACGCTCCGGAGTATCACATCATTGTCGCAGGCAGCTTGCTCGGCGTTGCGGTCAACCGGGCAAAATTTTCTTTCCCCGTCGGGAAAGTCGATATGAAAACGATGTATCCCATGGATATGGAAGAGTTTATGCTGGCGCTCGGGGCGAACGATTTGGTAGAGCAGATTAAAAAGTGCTTCCATACCGATACGCCGCTGCCGTCTGCCTTGCACGATGCTGCCATGCAGCTTTACCGCCAGTACCTCGTGGTCGGCGGTATGCCGGAGTGCGTGCTGCAATTCGCTGAAACAAAAGATTATATTCTTGTCCGCCACACACAGGATACGATACTTGCCAGCTACCTCAATGATATGAGCAAGTATAATAACCTGAACGAGATTAAGAAAACCAGACTTGCCTACGATAACATTACTGTTCAGCTTTCCAAGAAGAATACCCGTTTCCAATATAAACTGCTCAAGAAGGGCGGACGGGCTTCCGAATTTGAAAATGCGATTGAATGGCTTTGCCTGTCCGGTATCGTGTCACAGGTCTACAAGGTCGAGCAAATCAAAAAGCCGCTTGAAAACTACCGTGATATTGATGCGTTCAAAATCTATGTGTCCGACTTAGGGCTGCTCTGCGCCAAGAAGGATCTGGCAGCCAACGATATCCTTTATATGGTCGAGGAAATCAACGACTTCAAGGGCGGTATGGCGGAGAACTATGTCAATGTGCAGCTTACCATCAACGGCTACCGCACCTACTATTGGGAGTCCGAGCGTGGAGCTGAAATTGATTTTATCATTCAGCGTGGCGGGCAACTCATTCCCATTGAGGTCAAGTCCGCAGATAACTCCAAGGCCAAGAGCCTGCGGGTCTACATGGACACCTACAAGCCCGCTTACGCCATCAAGCTCTCTGCGAAGAACTTCGGCTGTGAGGGAAATAAGAAGATCGTTCCTCTCTATGCCGCATTTTGTATCTGAGGCGATAAGAAAATCGGTGTCTGCGCTGCCGGTCTTCTCGTTGTTATTGTTCCGAAAACGGAACAATAACGGAAAATATCGGAGTTTTCAAAACTTTTTTCTGCGTTTTTTGCAAATTGGGTGTTGACAGCCGTCTGCGCCTGCCGTACAATATTATCGTATTAAAGTCATCAAGATTTTTGTCCCCGCACGAATAGGCGGAGGCGCGTCATCAAACCACCGAGTCCATCTCGGCATGTCACCTTCTTGCCGGCGCATCCCTTTGGGACATAAGCCACCGGACGTCATTACCCCACCCGGCACAAAATACCCCGCGCTGCCGGCACATACAACAGAATACTGCATTACAGGAGGGCATTTTCCACAATGGGAAGTGTCCTTTTTTATGCGACAATTCAAGCGAAGGAGGATTCATGGCCCTCCTTCGCTTTTTATATAGCAGGAGAAGCCTCAAAAGGTCTACGGAGAGTTTTATACCAGCATTTCCCCTGTCCCGGTCGGATACCCTTGTCTCACAAGCACAGCGCCGACCAACCCTTCCCCAGCAGCTTCCGCGTCCGGGGGCCAGCCGATTGATAATTGTGCTCCCGCCATGCGTGCATGGGCGTAGTTCGCACCCGCCCTGTTCCAAACGGAACGGGCGGCGGTGCGGTGGACACCGGCATTTTCCACCAACTCTGCTGCCGGGGCGAGCAGCAGAGAGACCCAGCAAGCCAAAGCCAATCGAAGAGCCTGTACGGAGATCAGATGCTCGAGCCCTTGACAAACGGACTCCGCTGAAATACGCGAAAATATGTGTCCGCAAGCCGATGTGAGACGGCCTCTGCGTCCGCGAACCCGGCAGGGCAAGCGGGGCGCTGTACCACCGCTATCCGTGGTACATAAGCTTCCCCTCCGATGAGGAACCAGCATACTGCGCCGGCCCGCTTCACGAGGGACCGGAATCCGCATAGGGAATGAACCGGCCCCTGTTTTGGTGCCGTTGTACTGGTTATTTTCAGCGTCAGCGGAAAATTACCAGCTCCCTGTATCGTGACTGAGGATGTCGTAGGGCAGCGACACTCCCTTTGGGTCTTATGCTGACCCGAGAAGCATGTGCCATTTTACCTGCCGTTCGGCTGGCCAAAGCGTGGATTCGCTACACAGGAAAAACAAAACCATTTCAGTCAAAATAGAAAGTGAGGACTGCATCCATGAGCAGTTTAAAATACGAAATCACTCAGATCCCCATCAGCCCCGTGAAGATCAAGAACAAGAAATCGACGATCATGACGCAGACCGTCAAGGAATACCGCAACGATGCCATTCACTTCGGGGAGTGGT
>ERZ1504230.572-NODE-572-length-11288-cov-4.557019_pt1 | contig 11288 bp, 9 predicted proteins | sample MGYA00572417_ERZ1504230 | MGnify/ENA primary metagenome ERZ1504230 (study PRJEB39906, sample SAMEA3182086) | gut metagenome | biome: human; feature: gut; material: Stool; isolation source: human stools | place: Canada | collected 2013-01-21 ...
CCCTCTGGGAGAGCTGTCGCCGTAGGCGACTGAGAGGGCTTTGCTGCGATCGCCTGCAGCGCCTCCCCTCTCCGTCTTCGCTTCGCTCAGCCACCTCTCCCAAAGGGAGAGGCAAGGGATGCCCGCACGAGATCATAACAAGAACAGGCACAGCGGATGATCCCGCTGTGCCTGTTAACTGTCTTATGCGGCCCGCTCATTGGCCGGGCTTTGGTTCATTTGGACGACGTCGGGTCGTAGTTGCGGCCGAATTTGAGGTCTTCAAATTTGATGGTCGCGCTTTCGGGATGCATGGGGCGCGCGGCGGGCTTGGCCGGGGCGGGGGTGGAGACGGTTTTCGTCTCCGGCTCGCTGCCGATCAGCTTTTCGAGGTTGTCGGAGATCTCCGACGCGATTTTTTCGGTGCTGACGCTCGGCGCGGGGGCCGGGGCGGGCTCGGCCTTGTCGGCCTGCCAGTCGTAGGGCTTTTCGTGCGCGGACTTCGGCTGGGCCGGAGCCTCTTCCTTCGTCAGATCCCGGGACTTGAGCGTCTCGAGCAGGCCCAGATGGCCCTGCACGTCCCGCTCGATCACGGAGATGAAGTTGAGCGCGGTCTGCTTCGCGTAGTCGAGCCGCTCCTGCTCGGCGTGGATCTGCTGGTTGAGCTGGGCCAGCTGGACGTTGGCGGCGTTGACCTGCGCGTTGGCCTGGGCATTGACCTCGGCGTTCTGGAGCATGGCGGCGCATTTGGCCTGCGTCTGCTTGAGCAGCTGGGCGCTCTTGGCCTCGGCCTCGGCGGTGGCCGAGGACTGCTGCGTCTCCTGCGCGCGGTATTCCTCCAGCTTTTCGACCAGGATCTTCATCTTGGCCTTGAGCACGGAATTTTCTTTGTAAAGGGTGATATAATCCTCTGTCAGCGGCTCGAGAAAATCATCGACCTGCTGCATGTCATAGCCGCCGAAGACGGCCTTGGAAAAGGTTTGCTCCTGAATTTCCTGCGGTGTGAACATGGAAGCTGCCTCCCTGCAAGTGAAGTTTGGATCAGAGATATACGCCGTTGTTTTCCAGCTCGTCGATCAGATCGCCGACGATGTCAACGTTATAGGGCGTAATGATGTACGTGCTGATGGCGATCTTCTTGATCTTGCCGTCGAGCGCATAGGCACAGCCGGACAGGAAGTCGACCAGCCGTCTTGCAACATCCTTATTCGTGGATTCCAGATTCAGAACCACGGCATGCTTGCTGCGCAGATGCTCGGCGATGTCGGAGACGTTGTCGAACCGGTCGGGCTTGACGAGCACGACCTGCATCTGGGCCGTGGTGTGAATATTTACGACCTTGCCGTTCGAGGCATTGCTGCCGCCGAGCGTGCGCCGGCCGGTATTGGAGCTGCTGCCGGAAGAAGACAGATCGTCGTTATCGAGATCAAAGCCGGAATACGAGGGCTTCGGCGCGGTCGACGAGCGGCTGGGGCGGCTGGGACGGGCGTCGTCGTCGAATTCATCGAAATCGTCGTCATCCTCGGTATAGGGCTTTGTCAGCTTCTTCAGGTCATCCATAAATCCCATTGTAGTGTATCCTCCAGAATCGTGATTCTCTAGTTTTCGTAGCAATCAGGTATTGTAGTTTCGCTTTCCGAAAATAGCGGTGCCGATGCGCACCATGGTCGAGCCTTCGGCGATGGCGTCGGTAAAATCGTCGCTCATACCCATCGATAGGCATTCCATGGACACATTATCGTATTTTTTTGCCTTTATGTCAACAAAAAGATTCCGCATTTCGGCGAAATATCTGCAATTTTCGCCAGGAAATTCACTGACCGGCGGAATTGCCATGAGTCCCTTGAGCGCCACATGCGGAAATTCCCGCATCCGGGCGGCCAGCGCGGCGGCTTCTTCCTTCGTAAAGCCGGACTTGCTCTCTTCTGCGCCGATGTTGACCTCGAAGAGGATGTTCTGCACGACGCCCACCTTTTCCGCCTGCTTCTCGATGCACTCGAGCAGCTCCAGGCGGTCGACGGACTCGATCAGATCGACCACGCCCACCAGATATTTGACCTTGTTGGTCTGCAGATGGCCGATGAAGTGCAGGGGCTTTCCTGTGTAGGCGCCGAGGGGGCGCTTGGCCTGGATCTCCTGCACGCGGTTTTCGCCGCAGCAGTCGACGCCCGCGGCCACGGCCTCTTTGACGCGGTCGGCGTCGTTCATCTTCGTCGCGGCGCACAGCAGGATCTCCGACGGGTCCCGGCCGGCTTTTTTCGCAGCCTCGTTCATCCGGGCACGGATGTTCGCAATATTTTCAGCAATCGTAGACATATCAGTTGACGACCTTTCCATCGTATAGATTTTTCGCATTGATGATCAGCTCGTCGCCCGGCCAGAGATTGTCGGTCGAGCTGGTATCGAGCGCAGCGACGTAGCTTTCGCCGGTATCGTGGAGGATGGTGATGGGCTTCCACTTGGCGAGCGTGCCTTCGAGGATATACACGCCGGTCTGACCATTTTCGACACGGACGGCCGATTTGGGCACGCGCAGACCGGAATACGAGGCGAAGACGATCTCCGCCGACTGCTGCCGCAGGAGCGTCACGTTCTGCAGCGCCTGGTCGGACGACAGGATCAGCAGCCGCGAGCCCGCCTCGTTGCCGCTCAGCCGGGCGACGCGCATGCTGACGGGCTGATAGTAGTCGCGGGCGAAGGTCAGCGTGGCCCTATCGCCCTCCTCAACGCCGGAGAGCTCGTTGGCCGGGACGACGCAGGCGTAGTACCAGGTGGCGGAGGTGATGAGGCGGCCAATGGCGTTCGCGTCGGTCTCGTCCGGCTCGACCGACTGGAACTGGGCGACGGTCATCTCCATGAGCCTGTCCGGCGTCAGCACATATTCATAACCGTCGACCGCGGCGGAAAACGTCCCGGCGGTCCCGGCGCGGATGTCGCTGGTGTCGCCCGCGGCCTGCGATTCGAGCGTGGCGAGCTCCGCCTGCAGATCGTCGATCCGCAGCTGCAAGGAGGCGCTGTCCGCCGCGTCCGACGTGCGGCGCAGGACCAGGCCCTTGAGCTCGGGCGTGAGGTCCGAGACGGAGTTCATATCGCGCCGGGCCAGATACTGGCTCAGGTGCGAGAGGCTGTCGGCGATGCTGCTGTCGAGCGCCGCCTGGTCGTAGACGCTCGACGCGGCGCTCCAGGCGTACTGCAGCTGCTCGATCTGGCCGGTCAGCTCGTCCATGCGGGTCTTGCGGGTCTTGGCGTCGTCCGAGCGGTAGCCGGTGGCGACGACGTCGTTCGCGGCCACGTGCGCACCCTCGGCGCAGGCGAGGACGGTCGTGTCGTACTCGGAGGTGACGACCTCCTCGGCACGCACAACAAAGCCGGAGGCGTAGTAGCCCGCCCCGGCTTCATATTGTGTGACGGTCGCTGTCATCAGCGGCGCGTAGAGGCTGCTTGCCACGTTGTAGACGAAATACGCCGCGATCGCGGCAAGCAGGATCCATACGATGACGGTAAAATACGATCTGCCTTGTTTCATACTGCTCCTTCCCGCAGGACGGAGCGGCAGCTCAGTTCTGCGTCAGGTGAACGGGGACTGCGGGCGTCATGGTAGACACCGCGTGCTTATAGATCATCTGCTGGCGTCCGTCGGACTGCAGCAGGATGACGAACTGGTCAAAGCCCGTGATGACGCCGCGCATCTGAAAGCCGTTCATCAGAAAGACGGTCAGCATGGTGCGCTCGCGGCGGGCCTGATTCAAAAAGATGTCCTGATAATTTTCTGTGGTTTTCTGCATGGGTACCGGCTCCTTCTTTTTTGTAGTCTGTACCCATATCGTAGCATATTCAAAGCGCGGAAAAAGGAATATTCTGTCGGGCAGCGGCCAGGATCTGTGCAAAATCTTCCTGCCCCGTCATCCGCAGCCAGCAAAGCTGCGGGTTGCGCCGGAACCAGGTCAGCTGGCGCTTGGCGTAGTTGCGCGAGCGCTGCTTGCAGAGGTCTGCGGCGGTCGAAAGCGTGCTGCGGCCCTCCAGCGCGTCAAAGAACTCTTTATAGCCGATGGCCTGCATGGCGGTCGTCCGCGGGCTGACGCCGCGGGCGAGCAGCGCGCGGATCTCATCGAGCAGCCCCGCCTGCAGCATCAGATCCACCCGCAGGTCGATCCGGCGGTACAAAACCGCGCGGTCGAGGTAGTCCAGCCCGATCCAGACGGGCCGGTAGCGCGGGGGGATCCGCTGGGTGTCCAGGTTATGCTGGGTGATGGTCCGGCCGGTCTCGGCATAGACCTCCAGCGCGCGGATGATGCGTTTTTCATCCGCCGGGTGCAGCCGCGCAGCGGCGTCGGGGTCGACGGCGCGGAGCTTGCACAGCATCGCTTCGCCGCCCTCCTGCCGCAGCTGCGCCTCGAGCGCTTCGCGCTTGCCGGTCTGCGGCACGGGCGCGAAGGTCCGCCCGGCGATGAGACTGTCGACATACAGCCCGGTGCCGCCGGCGATGACGGCGGTTTTGCCGCGGGAGAGGATGTCCTGCACGCAGCCGTCCGCCAGCTGCACGTATTTGCCGACGGAAAAATCCTCGCCGGGCTCGACGCAGTCGATCATGTGGTGGGGGACGCCCTCCATCTCCTCCGGCGTGGGCTTGGCCGTGCCGATGTCCATATGCTTGTAGATCTGCATGGAATCGCAGGAGACGACCTCGCCGTCATAGGCCTTGGCCAGCTGTACGGCGAGCTTCGTTTTGCCCGAAGCGGTCGGGCCGACGACGCAGATGATCCGGTCCATGCTCATACCCTCTTGAACTGCTTTTCCAGCTGCCGCTTCGTGAGCGTCACGCAGACGGGGCGGCCGTGGGGGCAGTATTTGATGTCGTCGCGCGTCAAAACCTCCTGCACCAGCCGCCGCAGCTCCTCGTCGGAGGTCTGCCAGCCGGCCTTGATGGCCGATTTGCAGGCGATCGAGTGCAGCAGCTCGTCCCGAAGGCCATTGGGGTCGAGCGTCTTTCCGGCGAGCAGCTTGCCCGCCAGCTCCTGCAGCAGGGCCTTGGCGTCTTCAACGTCCACGTCGGACGGGATCTGCCGGATGAGCACGTCGCCGCCGCCGAAATCCTCGGCCTCAAAGCCGCAGCGCTCCAGAAGCGCCCGGTTTTCCAGCACCGCCGCCGCTTCCTCCCGCGAAAGCTCCGCGGAGACGGGCGCGAGCAGCAGCTGGGCCATGATGGGGTGGTCTTCCTTTTTGAGCGCCTCAAAGCGGATGCGCTCATGCGCGGCATGCTTGTCGATGAACAGGACGGCCTCGCCCTGCTCGACGATAATATAGGTGTGCAGCGCCTCGCCGATGATGCGGAACGGCCGCTCGGGGACCGGCAGCTCCTGCTGCGCGGGCGCTTCCTGCACGGGAGCAGGGACGGGCGCCGGGGCGGGCTTTGGTTCCGGCTTCGGTTCCGGCCCGGGAGCCGGGGCGGGGGCCGGACTCGGCTTCGGCAGCTCGATGCGCTGCTGCGCGGCGGGCTCAGACCGCGGGATCTGCACCGGGGAGGCCAGGACGGGCTGCGCGGGCTTGGGCGGCGGCGTCTGCGCGGCCTGGCGGCGGTATTCGGCCGCCTGCATGCTCTGGTAGAAGCCGGGCTTCGGCGGCTGGACCGCGTGCGGCTGGACCTGCGGCTGGGCTGCGAAGGTCTGCTTTTCGGAAAGCTTCCACTCCGGGCGGCCCGCCGCCTTGTTCAGCGTAGACAAAACGGCATAGTGCACCGCGTCGAAGACCTCCCGCTCCGAGAGGAACTTGACCTCCGTCTTGGCCGGATGGACGTTCACGTCCACGGCCTGCACGGGCATATCGATCTCGAGCACGCAGGCAGGGAAGCGGCCGACCATGATCTGGTTGCGGTACGCCTCCTCCACGGCGGCGGAAAGCAGCCGCGACTTGATGTAGCGGTTATTGACAAAGAAGCTCTGCCAGGCGCGGTTGCCGCGCGTGGCGGTGGGGCGGGTGACGAAGCCGCGCACGCGCAGCTTTTCCCAGCTGCCGTCCACTGAGAGCATGTTGTTGGCAAGCTCGCGGCCGTAGATGGCGTAGATGGCGGCCATACGGTCGCCCTGGCCGTCGGTATGCAGCTGCTCCTGCCCGTCCTTTAAAAAGCGGAAGGAGATCTCCGGATGGGCCAGCGCCTGCTGCTGCACCACGGAGAAGACGGCGGAGGCCTCCGCCGCGTCGGATTTCATGAATTTCATCCGCGCGGGCGTATTGTAAAACAGCTCGCGCACGAGAATGGTCGTGCCGCACGGGCAGCCGGCCGGTTCCTCGGAGAGGACCTTCCCGGCCTCGAGATGCAGCCGCACGCCGTCCGCCGCGCCCTGCGCGCGGGTCAGAAGGTCGATCTTCGACACGGCCGAGATGGCCGCGAGCGCTTCGCCGCGGAAGCCGAGGGTGCCGATGCAGGCAAGGTCCTCTTTTTTGCGGATCTTGCTCGTTGCGTGGCGCAGGAAGGCCGTGTGGGCGTCGTCCGGGGCCATGCCGCAGCCGTCGTCGGTGATGCGCAGGAAGGTCATTCCGCCATTTTGTAATTCTATTGTAATATTTTTTGCGCCCGCGTCAATGGAATTTTCGACCAGCTCCTTGACGGCGGAGGCAGGGCGCTCGACGACCTCGCCCGCGGCGATGAGGTCCGCGACGTGGCGGTCGAGCTGGATGATCTTCGGCATAGGTTCCCTCCCGGTCAGAAGTTCAGCTGCAAAAGCCCGAACGACAGCGCGTTGATGAGCGCGTGCAGCGTGATGGGTGCCCAGATGGTGCCGGCCTTTTCATAGGTCCAGGCCAGCGCAACAGAGGCGGGCAGATACGGAATACAGCTGAGCAGCACCTTCCCCGCCGGATAGAGCAGGAAATACTGCCAGTTGTGCATGAGCGTGAATAAGACGACGGAGACGATATAGGCCATGACGCGCGAGGTCGGCCGGATGGAGCCGAACACGAGTCCGCGGACCAGCGTCTCTTCAATGACGGGCGCGAGGATGATCGTCACGGCCATCATGATGTACTCGTTGTTGGAGATGAGTGAGCCGACGGTCTCGTTGTTATAGATCGTGAAGCCGGGGGCCAGCTTCGTGAGCGCGAACTGCAAAACCCACGTGCCCGCGTAATACAGCGCGAACCCCAGCACCACCGCCTGCACGAAATTCCAGAACGAGCCGCCAAAATACGACTGCCGCAGAAAGCCGTGGAAGATAAGCAGCGTGGCGGCGAGATTGATGACAAAATAGGCGATGTTGATCGTCAGCGCGCTCATGCCGAGCGAGAGCTTTTCGTTCGCCAGCTGCAGAAGCAGATTCAAAATGATGAGATAGAACGGCAGATACAGCCAGCCCGCGATGGTCTCAAACCTCGTCAGGCGGGAAGACATGCTGTTCGACGCTTTTCGGGCCATGCGGAACGGCTCCTTTCTTTCCGGAAATTACAGCAGCTGCTTGAGCTGATACAGGACGTTCATCGCCTCGATGGGCGTGAGCGTCTCGACGGTGACAGCCTCGAGCGCGCGGCGCAGCTCGTCCGACTGCATGTCGAGCATGGAGACCTGGTCGGACACCGGCCCGGCGGCGGGCTTTGCCGTCTCGGGCGCGCCGGACTCGAGCTCCTTCAGGATCTCGCGGGCGCGGGTGATGACCCGGTCGGGGATGCCGGCGAGCTTGGCGACCTCGATGCCGTAGCTGTCATCGGCCGCGCCGGGGACGATCTTGCGCAGGAAGATCATGTCGCCCTGCCGCTTTTTGACGGCGATATTGAAGTTTTTGACGCCGGGGAGTGTCTGCTCCATGTCGGTCAGCTCGTGATAGTGGGTGGCAAAGAGCGTCTTGGCGCCCAGCCGCTTGCGGTCGGCGGCGTATTCGAGCACGGCGCGGGCAATGGCCATACCGTCGAAGGTCGATGTGCCGCGGCCGATCTCATCGAGGATGAGCAGCGAGCGCGGCGTGGCGTTTTTGAGGATGTCGGCGACCTCGGTCATCTCGACCATGAAGGTCGACTGGCCGGAGGCCAGATCGTCGGACGCGCCGATGCGGGTAAAAAGCCGGTCGACGATGCCGATCTGCGCCGACTGCGCCGGGACGAATGCGCCCATCTGCGCCATGAGGACGATGAGGGCCACCTGGCGCATGTAGGTGGATTTACCGGCCATGTTCGGGCCGGTGATGATGGCCGTGCGGCAGTCGTCGGCGCCGAGCCGCGTGTCGTTCGGGACGAACAGCGCGCCCTTGAGCACCTGCTCGACCACCGGATGGCGGCCGGCGGTGATAGAAACGGTATTGCCGAGGTCGACCTCAGGCCTGCAGTAGTTGTTGTGCACCGCCACGGCGGCGAAGCTGCACAGCACGTCCAGCTGGGCGATGGCCTGCGCGGTCTGCTTGACGCGGGCGGATTCGGCCGCCACGGCCTGCCGCAGCTGGGTGAAAAGCTCATATTCGAGCGCGATGATGCGGTCCTTGGCCGTGAGGATGGTGCTCTCGAGCTCCTTGAGCTCCTCGGTGATGTAGCGCTCGCCGGTGGAGAGCGTCTGCTTGCGGATATAGGTATCGGGGACGAGGCTCAGCTGCCCCTTGGCGACTTCGATGTAATAGCCGAACACGCGGTTATAGCCCACGCGGAGATTCCGGATGCCGGTCTTTTCCTTCTCCCGCGCCTCGATCTGCGTGAGCATGCCCTTGCCGCCGGACTGGACGGCGCGCAGCTCGTCGAGCTCCTTGTTCGCTCCGTCGCGGATGAGACCGCCCTCGCGCAGCAGGAAGGGAGGATCGTCGACGATGGTCCGGTCGATCTGTTCCTTGAGATCCGCGAGCGTGTCGAGCTGCTCATAGATGCTCTGCAGATACGGCGCGCGCATCCCGGACAGGCGCTGTTTGATCTCCGGCAGCGTGGACGCGCCCTGCGCCAGCGCGGCCAGATCCCGGCACGAGGCCGTGCCGGTCATGATGCGGGTCATGGCGCGCTCAAAATCGGTGATCTCGCGCAGCGACAGCAGCAGCTCCTCGCGGTCGATGGTCTTTTTGACCAGCTCCTCGACGGCGGTCAGGCGGCGCGTGATCTGCGCGGGGCTGAGCAGCGGCCGCTCCATCCACGCGCGCAGCAGACGGCCGCCCATGGCGGTCTTCGTCTTGTCGAGCACCCAAAGAAGGCTCCCGCGTTTTTCCTTGCCGCGCATCGTCTCCGTCAGCTCGAGATTCCGCCGGGCAGCAAGATCGAGCTGCATGAATTTGCCCGCAACATAGAGCTCCAGCTCGCGGATGTGCGGCAGGTCGTTCTTCTGCAGATCCCGCAGCGTCAGCAGCAGCGCACCGGCCGCCAGCGTCACGCACGGAAGCTCAGTCAGGCCAAGCTCCTGCGTGCTTTTGCCGAACTGCGCGGTGACCGCGGCCTCACACAGGGCCGGGTCAAACTGCGCGTCTTTGCCGAGGTTCACGCAGGTGTGGAAGCGCTCGCGCAGCAGGTCGGCCAGCGTCTCATCCTCCGCCGCCGTACCGCCGAGCAGCGCCTCAGACGGCAGGAAGCTGCCGAGCTCGTTCTGCACGTCCTGCATCGCGTCGGCTCCGGAGATCTGCGTGGCGCTGAACGCGCCGGTCGATACGTCGCAGAAGCACAGGCCGTAGGTCCCCGCCGCGCCGTAGACGCAGGCATAATAATTGTTTTTCGACTCCACCAGCATCGAGCTTTCCGTCACGGAGCCGGGCGTCACGATGCGGATGATGTCGCGCTTCACCAGACCCTTGGCCAGCGCCGGGTCCTCCATCTGCTCGCAGATGGCGACCTTGTAGCCCTTGGCGACGAGGCGGGCGATATAGCTCTCGGAGGAATGATAGGGCACGCCGCACATGGGGATCTTGTCCTCGGCGCTTTTGTCCTTGGCATGGTCGCGCGAGGTGAGCGTCAGATCGAGCTCGCGCGAAGCGATCCGCGCGTCCTCCTCGAACATCTCATAAAAATCCCCCAGCCGGAAAAACAGCAGGCAGTCCGGATTGCGTTCCTTGACCGCATAATACTGCTGCATCATCGGGGTGAGCTCAGCCATAATCAAAACCTCCGGTTTTCTCTCTCAAAAGCCTCGGCGAATCCGTACATCGCCAAAAAAATCTTCGCAGTGCGTTTTTTCGCACAAATTCAAAGGCACCTGCCATCAAATCCGGTGTATCGTATCAGGCGGCGCGTAGTTAGACGCCCGTGAGGTGACTTCCGAGTGGAACGACGCCTAAAGTATTGGTTCCTGCCTAAAATCAGAGGCAGGATGCACCAAACGCGCCCAAGCGTCCCTTTTCTTCCCCTTCTTTTCCGGCAAGGCGGAAAAGAAGGGGCCGTCGGAGACAATGGGAAGCTGTAAATTTGCTGCAACCTCTCAGTCAGCTTCGCTGACAGCTCCCCTGAGAGGGGAGCCTTTTATTGTTTGACCTCGCCCACCAGGGACCAGGTCGTGCAGCCGGTGATGGTGACGTCGAGAAACTGCCCGATGAGGCTGTCGTCGCCTGCAAAGCGGACGAGGCGGCCGCCCTCGGTGCGGGCCGTGAGCATCTCCTTTTCCCGCCCGTCGACCAGCACGCGCAGCGTCCTGCCGACGTAGCCCTGGTGGATCTCGAGCGAGATGCGGTTCTGCGTGTCGCAGAGGCGGTCAAAGCGGCGGTTCTTCTCCTCTTTCGGTGTCGGATCGTCCATTTTCGCGGCCGGAGTCCCGGCGCGCGGGGAGAAGATGAAGGTGAACAGCGCGTCGTAGTGCACCTCTTCGATGAGGCTGAGGGTATCTTCGAATTCCTCCTCCGTCTCGCCGGGGAAGCCGACGATGACGTCGCTGGTGAGGACCAGCTCCGGCATGATCTCGCGGCCGTAATGCGCCAGCTTCAGGTATTCCTCGCGGGTATAGTGCCGGTTCATGGCCTTCAATACCCGGTCGTTGCCGGACTGGAAGGGCAGGTGGAACTGCTTGGCGATCTTCGGGTATCTGGCGATGGTGTCAAAGAGCTTTTTGCTCGCGTCCTTCGGGTGGCTCGTCATGAAGCGCAGCCAGAACTCGCCGGGAAGCTCGGCGATGCTCGCCATGAGGTCGGCAAAATCGACGCCGAGGCCGAGATCCTTGCCGTAGGAGTTGACGTTCTGGCCGAGCAGCGTGATGTCCTTATAGCCCGCGGCGATGAGGCCCTTGACCTCCTCCAGGATCTCCTCCGGCCGTCTCGAGCGTTCGCGGCCGCGCACGTAGGGGACGATGCAGTACGAACAGAAATTGTTGCACCCGTACATAATCGACACCCACGCCTTGAGGTTTGACGAGCGGACCACCGGGATGCCCTCGGCGA
>ERZ1504230.596-NODE-596-length-10978-cov-2.702371_pt1 | contig 10978 bp, 11 predicted proteins | sample MGYA00572417_ERZ1504230 | MGnify/ENA primary metagenome ERZ1504230 (study PRJEB39906, sample SAMEA3182086) | gut metagenome | biome: human; feature: gut; material: Stool; isolation source: human stools | place: Canada | collected 2013-01-21 ...
CGAGATCTAGTACGGTCTCGTGGGCTCGGAGATGTGTATAAGAGACAGGATTATATCATCGCTCTTTTTAAGAAAATGCACGTCCCCCGTGGCTACAACGGGCTTGCCCAATTTATCCGCCAATTCAACAACCTTGCGGTTAAAGCTTTTTATAACCTCAAAATCGGTAACCTTTTTAAAGCGGTTGGGTATAACCGCTCCTGTTTTCTTATCCTTTTTATCGGGGTATGACGACTCGCGCACCATAAACGCGTTGTTGCCGAGGGGCTGAATTTCCAGGTAATCGTAGTAATCGGCAATTCTTAAAAGCTCCTCCTCGGGCTTTTCATCGATTATCGCGCGGTATAATTCACCCTGCTCGCAGGCGCTGCCCAAAATAAGCCCCTCGCGCAGCTTATCAAGTTTACTGCGCATTGTGAGCGGCTTGCCGCGAAAATCGTGCAAATGCGCCTCGGACACTAATTTATAAAGATTTTTAAGCCCCGTGAGATTTTTAACAAGTATAATTTGGTGGTAGCGGAATTTCGCCGTCTGCTTTGCGTTTAAATCCTTTACGTCGTTATTAACGTCGTCCACAAAGTAAGACTCAACGCCGTAAATAACCTTGAAATCGCCGCCCGATTTGCGTATTGCCTTAACCGCACCTGCGGCGGCGGGGTATGCCTGAACAACGCCGTGGTCGGTAATGGCTATCGCCTTATGCCCCCACTCGTAGGCTTGCCTTACAATAGCGTCGGCAGAGGAAACCGCGTCCTTTGCGGACATATTGGTGTGGCAGTGCAGTTCAACACGCTTTTCGCCCTCGTGCTCATCCTTTTCGGTGTATTTCTGCAAAAGCGCCATGGCGCGCGGCTTTACAACGAAATCCTTTTTGTAATTATCAAATTCATACGAGCCGTTTACAAGTATAAACGCGCCGTCCTTTAAGGGGGCTATATCGCCCATGCGGTGGCTATCAATAAACAGCGAGGCGTTAAGCGAATTTGTGTGGTCGCTGAACGAGAAGTTGACTATTGTCATATCCGTTCCGCGCTTTGTCTTAATATCGCGGGGCTCAAGCCCGAAAACCTCGCCCCAGCAGGCAATTTCGGTATCGTCACCCGTAATGCTTATCATATCGCGGGTGCGATTCGAAATACCGCCCCTGCCGTAAAACTGCTGCGGGTTATCAAGGTAGACTATGCCGTTATCGGGTCTGCCCTCTCTTTTTTCAAACTTAATTTCCTTTTTCGGCGCAGCGGGGCGCGCGGGCGCGCCCTGCCTCGGCTCGGATGCCTGCCTTTCGGGTCTTCTGACAGGCTGTGCAGGCTCTGCAGGCGGCAGGTCAATTTCCACCTTTTCAAGCTGACCGTCAAACGAAACGGTGATATCCCGCCCGAAACGGTCCTTTATAATGCGTTTAAATGCATTTTCAAAGCCGCAGTCGGTTATGGTGTCATACCCGCCGTATTTAAGCGTAATATTAACGTTGTTATCATTAAGGTTAAATTCCGCGCCGTTGAAATAGCCGTTAAGCGCGGCGTTTTTAAGCTTTAATTCCGCCGTAATATCAGCACAGGCAGTGGGTATTAAGGCGTCCTCAGAAAAAACGCAGGAGATATGACATTCATTTAGCTTGAGTGCGTTTTTAAGCTGGTTTGCAAGCCCGTGCTGCTTTTCTGCGGGTATGTATTTTTCTGCCTTTAGTTCTGCATTTAAGGCGCGTTCGTCAGTATCAAGCGAGCATTTTTCTATAACGGTGCTGCCGAATATTTCCGAAATATCAGCTGACAGCCCTGTATCAAATATTTGAGAAAATTTTGCCTTGCCCACTTTTTTACACTCCGTTTATAATTTTTCTATTTCCGCCAAAAGCTCGTCAAGCAGTGCGCTTTCGGGCACCTTTTTAATTATCTCGCCGTTTTTAAAAAGCACGCCGCAGCCAACTCCCCCGGCAATGCCTATATCTGCTTCTCTTGCCTCGCCCGGACCGTTTACAACGCAGCCCATTATGGCAACGGTTATATTTTTATCACAGTCTTTAAGGCGTTTTTCTGCCTCGTTCGCAATTTTTATAAGGTCTATTTTCGTTCTGCCGCAGGTGGGGCAGGAAACGAATTTAACACCGCCTGTGCGCAGCCCCAACGCCTTTAAAAGTCGCTTGCCCGTTTCAACCTCGCGCACGGGGTCGTCTGTTAATGAAACGCGAATTGTATCGCCTATTCCGCGCAAAAGCAGCCCGCCTATACCGGCGGCGGATTTTACCGTGCCGTTTGCCGCGGTGCCTGCCTCGGTTACGCCCAAATGCAGCGGATAGCGGCATTTTTCCGCCGCCAAAACATATGCGTTATACATTGTGGCAACGGTTGAGCTTTTAAGGGAAAGCACAATATCGTCAAAATCAAATTTTTCAAGCAATGTTATATGGTAAAGCCCGCTTTCTACCATAGCGCGGGGTGTGGGCGAGCCGTATTTTGCCAGAATATTTTTTTCAAGCGAGCCTGAATTTACCCCTATTCTTATAGGCACGCCCGCCGCCTTGCAGGCGTTCGCAACGGCTTTTACTCTATCGTCCGCACCTATATTACCGGGGTTTATTCTTATTTTCTCCGCCCCCGCCGCCAGGCTTTCAAGCGCCAGCCTGTAATCAAAATGAATATCGGCTACAACGGGTATTGATATATTGCTCTTAAGCGCCGCCAGCGTTTTAACGCTCTCTTTATCGGGCACGGATATGCGTATAATATCGCACCCCGCCTTTTCAAGCGCTTTTGCCTGCTTAACATTCCCCGCAATATCGTGCGCGGGTATATTAAGCATCGACTGCACTGTAACAGGCGCGCCGCCGCCGATTGCTACCCCGCCTGCAAATACCTTTTTTGTCTTATATTCCTGCATTTAAAGTCACCCTGCAATCAGCGTCCAAATATCCTTTGCGGTTATAAGCAGCATAAAGCCTATCAGCAGCGCAAAGCCCACGGCGTGAACTATCGCCTCGTACTTTTGCGGAACGGGCTTTCTGAAGATCATTTCTATTAAAATAAAGAGCAGTCTGCCGCCGTCAAGCGCGGGTATTGGCAATAAATTGAATATACCCAGATTTATTGTTATAAGCGCCATAATAGGCAGCAGATTTTCAAGGCTTTGCTTTGCGGCAGAGCCTATCGCCGCGGTAACGCCCACAGGGCCCGAAACCGCGCTTATACCGTATTTTCCGCTTATCAGGTCTATAAGCGACCGCCACACAACAGCGCAGTATGACGCGGCTGTGGCAAAGGTTTGCTTAATATATGAGCCGAAGGTTTTTCTTATGCCGTAAACATAAAAATCCACGTTTAAATAGCTTATTCCGTTTTCTTCGGAAGAATCAAACTTAACATCTTTAAGCTCAACCTTTTCACCGTCGCGCTTTACGGTCATATCAACTTTGCCGCCCTTGACATTTGTAAAGGCGTAGCTTAAATCATAGGTGGAGAAAATTTTTCTGCCGTCCACCTCAATTATTTTATCGTCTACCTTAAGCCCCGATTGCTCACTTACCGCGTTTTCCCTAAACTCCGCCACAACGGTGGAATTAAACGCCTTTTGCGGGGCTAAGGTTACGGCTACGATTATAAGCCCTAAAATCAGGTTAAAGGTGGCACCCATTGCCACTATAATAAAGCGCCGCCACGGTTTTTTATTGCAAAAAGCGCGCTCGTCGCCGCTGTCCTCGTCCTCGCCCTCCATGGCGCAGTAGCCGCCGAGCGGCACAAGGTTTACAGAGTATTTTGTCTCCTTACCCTGCTTTGAGAAAAGCTTGGGACCGAAGCCCACGGCAAATTCGTTGACGCGAACACCCAAAAGCTTTGCGGCAATAAAATGCCCGAACTCATGAATCACAATTAAGATCAAAAACAGAGCTATAGCCACAAGATACGGCCACACATTGCTCCAAACATTAAGTAAAGCCGAAATAATAACCACCCGATTCTAAAAAATACTTTCCCTTACAAGTTTTCTTGCCGCTTTATCCGTCTCAAAAATATCCTCTAATGTAAAATCCCTTTTGTTTTTAACCTCTGCAAGCGCTTTTTCAACCAAATCGGCTATCTGCAAAAACTTGATTTTGCCCTGCAAAAACAGCGCGACCGCTTCTTCATTAGCGCCGTTTACCGCGGTTGGCGCCAGCCCGCCCTCGTTTATCGCTTTAATGCAAAGCGGCAGGCACTTAAAGGTTTCGGTATCGGGCTTTTCAAAGGTGAGGGTACCGACATCCGTAAGGCTTAACCGTTCAAACGCATTGTCTGCGCGGTTGGGATAGGTCAGCGCATACTGTATGGGCAGGCGCATATCGGGCGTGCCTAACTGCGCTATGACCGCACCGTCACACAGTTCAACCGCCGAATGCAAAATACTCTGCCTGTGCACCAAAACCTCAATTTTATCCGCCGTAACGCCGAATAAATGCACCGCCTCTATAACCTCAAGCCCCTTGTTCATAAGGCTTGCGGAGTCAACGGTTATTTTAGCGCCCATTGACCAGTTGGGGTGATTAAGCGCGTCCTTAACCGTTACGCTTTCAAGATCTTTTCGTTTCTTGCCGTAAAACGGCCCGCCCGAGGCTGTAAGCAATATTTTTTTCAGTGAATTTTCGGGTGCACCCTGAAGCGACTGAAAAATTGCGGAGTGCTCGCTGTCCACCGGCAAAAGCTTAACGCCTGTTTCTTTAAGCCTGCGGTTAACGATTTCTCCGCCGGTCACAAGAGTTTCCTTATTTGCAAGGGCTACCGTAGTACCTTTATTTATTGCCGCCAGCGTGGGTTTCAGCCCCGCAATACCCACAACCGAATTAAGCACGGTATCGCAATCGCTCTCTGCCGCAGCAATAACGCCCTCCTCGCCCGAACACACCTTAATATCCGTATCGGCAAGCTTTATTTTAAGCTCGGCTGCGGCACCTTTATCAAACATTGCAACAAATTGCGGCTTAAATTTTCTTGCCTGCGTTTCGGCAAGTCTTACATTCCTGCACGCCGCCAGCGCCGTTATCTGCCAATTGGTTTTTTCGGCGACTTCAAGCGCCTGCGTACCGATAGAGCCGGTAGAGCCTAAAACTGTAAGTCTTTTCATTATATTACCCCTAAAGCTATAAACAAATACAAAAGCGGGGCGGTCATAATTATGCTGTCAAACCTGTCAAGTATTCCGCCGTGACCGGGTATTAAATTTCCGTAATCCTTAATTCCCGCAGCGCGCTTTATGGCAGAGGCGAAAAGGTCGCCTATCATGCCCAAAATGCAGAACGGAACGGTTAAAAGCGCCGCGTTTGCAAGATTTTTTTCAAACGAGAATGAAAAGCCCAAAATATATGTCACAATAACGCTTGAAACTATTCCGCCTATTGCTCCCTCAACCGTTTTATGCGGGCTTATATTCGGGCAAAGCTTATGCCTGCCCAGCGTGCTGCCCACAAAATATGCGCCTGCGTCGCATACGCTTGAAAAGTTAAGCAGCATAAACAGGTAATAAAGCCCGTGCTCGTGGTTTATAACAACGCCGAGCGAACTGAACGCAAAGGCGATAGGTATCGGCATACCGCAAAGAAAGGCAATATGCGAAAGCTCAAAGGTCTTGTGATTCTTAAGCGTCACCGCAGCGGAATATATAAAATAAATAACGCTTAACGCCAGTGTGAATGTAAGCTTTATATACGCCCTGTGCGTGCCGTCAAATGCCTGCTGCAGCCTGGCGCCCGTGCTCCCGTCTATTGCGAACACCATAAGCACCACATAGGTGCAGGCGCCGATTATTGCCGCCTTTGACTCAATTTTCGCGGCGTTATGCAAAAGCTCGTAAATCCCAACCGCGGCAATAAACGCAATGCAGGCGGTTATAAACAGCGGGTTTACCGTCATACCTAAGGTTATAACCGCCGCCGCTATAATTATCATAACCGCGCCTGAAATAATTCGGGTCTTCATAAATTTCTACGCTCCTTTTACACACCGCCGAATCGGCGGTTACGGTGATTAAAGTCCTCTATCGCTTTTTCAAGCTGCTTCGGGGTAAAATCGGGCCACAGAATATCCGAAAACCAGTATTCCGCATAAGCCGATTGCCACAAAAGGTAATTTGAGGTTCTGTACTCTCCGCTCGGTCTTATAATAAAATCAGGATCGGGCATACCCGCAGTGTATAAATTATCCGATATAAGCTGCTCGGTAATTTCGCTTTCGGGTATTCCGGCGGCAATAATTTTTTTAACCGCGTGTACTATTTCATCCCGTCCGCCGTAATTTATGGCAATGTTGAGGTTTAAGCCCGTAGCGTCCTTTGAGCCGTCCTCATTTTTAAGCATAAGCGCCTTGATATCGTCTGCAAGGGGCGTCCGGTCTCCCAAAAAGCGCACCTTTATGTTCTCATCCTTAAAGTTTTCCGCATCCTTCAAATAGTCGCGCAAAAGGTTCATAATACCGTCCACTTCCTCTTTGGGGCGCTTCCAGTTCTCGGTTGAGAAAGCGTAAACGGTTAAGTATTCAAGCCCTATTTTATTGCAGTAGCGCGCTATTGTCTTAAAGGTTTTAGCCCCCGCAGCATGACCTGCCGAGCGCGGCAGCCCGCGCTTTTTAGCCCACCTGCCGTTGCCGTCCATAACAATTGCGATATGGCGCGGCAGCGCGCGCGCGGTATTTTCTTTTTTGCCGAACAGACCCAATTTTTCACCTGCTTTAAAAGCTGTCTCTTATACACATCTGACGCTGCCGACGAATAGAGAGGTTAAATTCTGAATTTTCTTCTCGCCGTCGGCAACATCGTCCTCGGTTATGGTATTTGCCTTTTTAAGCGCTTTCAGCTTTTCAATCGCGTCGCGGCGGGTGTTGCGTATTGCCACCTTGTTTTCCTCGGCTGTTTTACGAACCTCTTTTACAATATCCTTTCTTCTCTCCTCTGTGAGCGGCGGGAAGGAAAGGCGGATAACCCTGCCGTCGTTCTGCGGGTTTATGCCGATATCCGATGTCAAAATAGCCTTTTCAATATCCTTTAAAGTGGTGGCGTCCCACGGCTGAATCATTAAAATGCGCGGCTCGGGAACGGATACCGCCGCCATTTGCTGTATCGGCGTCGGGCAGCCGTAATAATCCACCGTAACGCGGTCAAGCACCGAAACATTCGCTCTGCCCGCTCTTATTGACTTATAGTCCCTTTCAAGCACTGCAACGGTTTTATTCATTTTTTCCTCGGTATTTTTAAGTAATTCTTTCATAGCTTCATTCTCCTTACTAATATATTATTTAACAATTGTTCCGATATGCTCGCCGGTTATCGCTTTTACAATATTATGCGGGTCGTTAAGGTTGAAAACGAGTATTTCAATGCTGTTGTCCATGCAAAGCGAGGCGGCGGTGCTGTCCATAACATGGAGACCGTCCTTTAAGACATCTATGTGAGACAGAGTATCATACTTTTTCGCTTCGGGGTTCTGCTTGGGGTCGCTGTCATAAACGCCGTCGACATTGGTCGCCTTGAATATAACATCCGCCCCTATTTCGGCGGCGCGGAGAGCCGCGGCGGTATCGGTTGAGAAGAACGGGTTGCCCGTGCCGCAGCCGAAAATAACGACTCTGCCCTTTTCAAGGTGTCTTACAGCCTTGTTTCTTATATAAGGCTCGGCTATCTGCCGCATTTCAATGGCGGTTTGAACTCGTGCGGTAACACCTAACTGCTCAAGCGCGTCGGCAAGCGCCAGCGCATTGATAGAGGTTGCAAGCATGCCCATATGGTCGGCTCGGGTTCTATCCATTTTGCCGCTGGAGCGCCCGCGCCAGAAGTTTCCGCCGCCCACAACAATGGCGACCTCAACCCCCATATCCACACATTCCTTAACGCTTGCGCACACCTCAAGCACCTTATCAAAATCAATTCCAACGCCCTTTTCGCCGGCAAGCACCTCACCGCTGAGCTTTAAAAGTATACGTTTATAAACAGGTTTCATATTGTATTATCTCCGTTCCGCCGTACAGCAATATATTATCAAATTTATTTTACAATAACCGCCTTATAAAGTCAATTGCTAATATGTAAATTTTAAGAAGTTGCGCGCTTTGATTTTACATATCGCAATTAAACTCTATTTCTTCTTCCTCTGCCGCCTCTTTAAAGGTTTCGATTATTTTCAAAACATTTTCCTTTAAATTTTCTGCCGCCTTGGTTTCAGGCTTAAATATCACAGTTATACTGACAGGCGTTTCTATAAAACCTGTCAGCATATCCGATACAGCCTTCCACTGTATCGCTATGTCCGTAGTCGTTCTTAATCTCAGAAAGCTCGTGCTTTCTTTGACTGCCTTTTTGAAACAGCACTTTTTATATTTCGGATTTTTTGAGTTTTCTATTATTCAGTAGACATTACATAGGTATCTTGGAAATCAGCGACTTTTTTGAAATCATTACTTTTAAGAAAATATTCAAATAATGACGAAGAATAATCCTTAGAAGGAGTTTCACTTGTTGATGTCTTTATTATTAGATTTATGGACATACTTTAGTCAGTTTTTACTTGTATGCACCACACAAAAATTCATTATCTAATACATATGATACTATTTGTTGCGATGAAACATCTTCTTTTATTGATAAAACCAGATTGCCATTTTCACAATAAATAATTGAGTTTATACACGGGACACCATCTCCTATAACTATCTCGTTACATTTAATTTTATATGTTTCTAGATCTAATGCATATAATTTATTATTTGGTTTTTCTTCTGACGACATATCGTTCCTATCTATCAAAAAGATATACCTTGCCCCTTTTTCATAAACATTTGAAAAACCGGTTGAAACTATTCTCTTATCACCTATCGGTATTTCTTTAAAAGTATCATTTTGCATTATGTACAGCGCCTGTTCAGAATTCCAATTTTCAAATATTAATAAGTCATTTACGACATAAAATTGTAATATTGCACTTTTTTTAAGGAGTGGAATATCTAAATTGAGTGTAGTTATCAGACGACAATCTTTGTCATATACTTTTAAATAGTATTTTCCTTCTTCAAAAACAAGAACATAAACTTTTTCATTATTAACAGAGACTTTTTCCAAATATGTTTCTTTTTCTTCTGTAGATTTAAGTGTTAGAAAACGAGAAAATTTTCTTTCTTTACAATTAAACATATCTATGTATGTTTCAGAACCAATTCTATGAATCAACAAAAAACTATCTTTATCATATTTTGCGAAATAAATAAATGGACTTACTTCTTCCGTCCTATTAATTTCTCTAATTGTATTAATATCTCCGTCTCTATTTAATTCAATGATTCTTAGTTTTTCTGAATTATTAACATTATCGACTACAACCTCAGAAATATAATATGCATTATTTGCATTAACAAAAGACGCTGATGAAACCATACATCTATTTTCGTCGTTATACTCAATGGTCTTGCATTCTTTTTTATTAAAAAGAAGATACTCATTCTTCGATGTATCATAATTGTGGAGTAATAAGTTATCTCCAAAAACATCAAGTATATCTTCTGATGGGGATAATACGCTCGAATATATTTCTTTTGTTTTAGATAAATCTATTTTATTTGATCGTTTATTTTCTGTAGAACAAGCGGTCAAAAATAAGCAAGTTAGAATAACTGCTAAAAAGAATTTAACTTTCATATTTTCACCCTTACATCAGCCATCTGGGATGATTAAACATCCCAGATGGTTAGTAATATTTAGAAGCCTATGGTTTTATTATTTGAGCCATATTTGTTTCCATTAACTGTTGCAATGTGTGTATAAGTTCTATTATGCCATCCATCATACTCCGGCGAAGACACATACTTACTATAATAGTACGGATCTGAAACAATCCATCTTCCATCATAGGTTTTCCCATCCAAATTCGTGTAGTGACCACTAGTATAATACGGCCAATAACCAGCACTAACATTTGCGGAAGTTGTACTCATATGTAATATTGTAGGAGAACCGTGGTACGCAGAATAGCTTAACCAGGAGAGCAAATCCGACTCATCACTATAGTTGGCTTTAACATAATGAATCGCAGACTGCTGATTATTAATATAGTTTAAGAGAGTTTGAAGACCTGGCCCATTGCCAACAACATTCATTATATTCTGCTGTGAAGCCACTGTAATATCGATTACATCGTTCCAATTCATTGTCTCTAATGTTTGCTGAATTGTTGCAGCAGAACACCAAACGCTTGTTTCCTGCATAATACAATTTACATATGATTGCTTCCTATTAGGAACGCTGTAAATACAAGGGTTTTCAGACCCGACAAAATAAAACAGAGCTATCACATTACGCAAAAGGCCGCCCGGTCAAGACAACGGGCGGCCTTTTTGCGTGGAAAGCTCGGAAGGAGGCAGAAATTTTCTAAAAAATAAGTACAAAATTTTCAAGCTCATTTTTGTGCAAAATTACAGAAAGATTGGAGGTTAGCAAGTGGAGGAAAAGAAAAATATTCCCCCCGTCGAAGGCGAGGCGATTACTCCCGAGGCTCCTGCCGCAGATATTCCCGGCACCGATGCCCCGTCCCCGGATTTGACCGCTGGGGCACCCCCGCAGGAACAGGCTGGGGTAACGGTATCCGAGCCCGGTGATGTGGTCGTGTCCTTTGACAAAATCGAAGAGCTGATGGCGGAGCGCAGGGCGGCTGCCCGTGATACGGTGGAACAGGCCGAGCCCGCCGCCCCGGAGGTAGCGGCCCCCGTTGTGGAACAGGCCGAACCGCCCACCCCGGAGGCTCCCGCTCCCGGCCAGCCCGAGAAAGCGGCTGAACAGGCCCAGGAGGAAAAGCCGCAGGAGGAGGTTGCGGCTGAACAGAAAAAGCCCCGCCGTGGCCGTCCCCCGAAGGCTGAAAAAGCGGAGCAGGCAGCGCCCGAGGCCGACAAAGAGCAGACGGCGGCAAAGCCCCGCAGAGGCCGCCCACCCAAGGCGGATAAGGCGGCCCCCGGCGAGGCCCAGCCGCCCAAACCTCGAG
>ERZ1504230.640-NODE-640-length-10278-cov-4.282011_pt1 | contig 10278 bp, 7 predicted proteins | sample MGYA00572417_ERZ1504230 | MGnify/ENA primary metagenome ERZ1504230 (study PRJEB39906, sample SAMEA3182086) | gut metagenome | biome: human; feature: gut; material: Stool; isolation source: human stools | place: Canada | collected 2013-01-21 ...
CCGCAGGGGACAAGGCCGCGGAGGTCAGTGCCTACCTTGACCGCTTCTGCAGCTCCCGTTCGGACACACCGGCCGCCGCGACGATCCGCACGGCCCGCGCCCTGGCCGAAGCCTTCCCGGCCGCGGCCAGCAGTGCCTGATAGTCCTCCTCCGACAGCTCCATCCCACTGTAGAGACCGAAGTCCGCGAGCAGATAGGGCTGCGTCTTGAGGACGGTCTCGTCGTCGAAGACGAGCTTCACACGCCCGGACTGCGGCAGCTCCTGGATTGAGAGCAGACGCATCAGTCGTCGTTAAAATCGTCGGCAGAGACGCTGACGGGCTTGGCCGCGGCAGACGCGGGCGGCTTGGCGTTCTTGCCCTGCAGCTTCCACATGTTGTCGCGGATCTCCTGCTCGATGCGGTCGGCGACGTCGGGATGGTCGATCAGATACTGCTTGGCAGAATCGCGGCCCTGGCCGATGCGCTCATCGCCGATGGAGAACCAGCTGCCGCTCTTGTTGATGAGCTCGAGCTGCACGGCAAGGTCGACCATTTCGCCCCACTTGGAGATGCCTTCGCCGTACATGATATCGAAATATGCCTCTTTGAAGGGGGGCGCGCACTTGTTCTTGACGATCTTCGCGCGCGTGCGGTTGCCGATGACCTCGGAGCCGTTCTTGATGGCCTCGGTGCGGCGGATGTCGATCCGGACGGACGCGTAGAACTTCAGCGCGTTGCCGCCGGTGGTCGTCTCGGGGTTGCCGTACATGACGCCGATCTTCATACGCAGCTGGTTGATGAAGATGACGACGCAGTTGGTCTTGGAAATGTTGCCGGCAAGCTTCCGCAGAGCCTGCGACATGAGCCGGGCCTGCAGGCCGACGAAGGTGTCGCCCATCTCGCCCTCGATCTCCGCCCGCGGTGTCAGCGCCGCGACAGAGTCGACGACCACGACGTCGACTGCGCCGGAGCGGACCAGCGCGTCGGTGATCTCCAGCGCCTGCTCGCCGGTATCCGGCTGGGAGACGAGCATGGAGTCGATATCGACGCCGATCCTTGCCGCGTAATCCGGATCAAGGGCATGCTCCGCGTCGACGAACGCGACCTCGCCGCCGCGCTTCTGCGCCTGCGCCACGATATGCAGCGCCAGCGTGGTCTTGCCGGAAGATTCCGGGCCGTAGATCTCAATGATCCGCCCCTTCGGCACGCCGCCGATGCCGAGCGCGGCGTCGAGCGCCAGCGAGCCGGTCGGGATGGCGTCGACCTGCAGATCAGGGCGGTCGCCCAGGCGCATGACCGCGCCCTTGCCGAAGTTTTTCTCGATCTGCCGGATGGCGGTATCGAGCGCCTGTTTCTTGTCGTTATTGGGAGTCTGATCGGCTGTTTTTTTTCTTTCCATCGTCTCAGTTCCTTCCTCTTTGGTGTTTACAAACACTATACCACAATGTTCGAATAAAATCAAACGTTTGTTTTATTTTTTCGTACCGCGGGCTGCGCGGATCACGCCGCGCAGGTCTTTGCGCAGGGCAATATCGGTGTAACCGTATTCCTGAAGGATCATCGACACGGCCACGTGCTGGCCGAGACCGAACTCAAAGCAGAGATAGCCGCCGCTGGCGATCAGCCGCGTAAAGTTCTCCGCCACTGCGCGGTAAAAATCCAGCCCGTCCGCCCCACCGTCGAGCGCCAGCGCCGGTTCGTAGTCACGGACCGAGGGCTCCAGCTGGGTCATCTCCTCCGCGGTCACATACGGCGGATTGCATACCAGCGCGTCGAGCGTGCCGACAAAGGACGGCGCGGGCTTTTTCGCGTCGAGGCCGATGGCGGTCACGCGGTTCATGAGCTTCAGCCGCTTGATGTTCCGCTTGGCCACGGCCAGTGCCGGGCGAGAGATATCCGCCAGCGTCACATGCGCATCCGGCAGCTGATGGGCGATAGCCAGCCCGATGCAGCCGCTCCCGCAGCAAAGATCGAGCACGCGCGGCGACGGATGGCCGGTCCGCAGCACCTCCAGCGCCAGATCCGTGACGGCCATTGTGTCGTCACGCGGGATCAGGACGTCCGGCGTGACCTCGAGCGAGATCCCGTAGAAATCCCATTGCCCGAGGATATAGGGCAGCGGCTCATGGGCGAGCATTCGGTTTACATAACCGTTCAGATCTGCTTCGATCTGCTCGCTGGCATACAGGTTGGCATCCGCCAGCACGGCGGCGACGGATTTCCCGGACGCAAACGCCAGCAGCTCGCGCGCGGCGGCTGCGGCATTCTCACCTTCTGTGGGCAGCAGAGCCCGCCGGGCCTGCAGATACAGGTCTCCGTACTTCTTTACCATCGGTCGGCCCCTGCCTCGTCCGGCAGGACGAGCTTCAGCGCCTCGATGCCGACCTCCAGCATGGAATCATCCGGTTCGTTGGTCGTGAAATTCTGGAACCACATGCCGGGGGCGGTCAGGATCCGCGTCAGCCAGTTGTCATGGCGGCCGACCAGGCGGTTAAACTCATAACTGATGGCAACCACGAACGGCAGAAGTGCCAGCCGGACGACCAGCCGGACGAGCATATTGCTCGTCGGCAGCACCGCGCTGACCAGCGCGAAAAGCAAAATGGAGATCATGACGACGACGAACAGGAAGCTCGTGCCGCAGCGCGGGTGGAGTCTTGTCATGCCGCGGCAGTTTTCCACGGTCAGGGGCAGCTGTGCCTCATAGCAGCGGATGGTCTTATGCTCCGCGCCGTGGTAGGAGAAGACACGCTTCATGTCCTTCATTTTGGAGATCAGGATCATATAACCCATAAAGATCGCGATGCGGATCACGCCCTCGATCAGGCTGCGGATCACGGCGCTGTGGATCACGCGGTCAAACAGGCCGCTGATCAGCGTCGGCAGCAGGAAGAACAGGCCGACGGAAAACAGCACACCGAGCACGACGGAGAACGAGATCACCGCCTTCTCCATCTTTTCGCTGCCAAGCTTTTTTTCCAGCCACTCGTCAAATTTGGAGGGCTTGGCGTCTTCCTCCTCGGGGAAAAACTCCGCCGAGTACATGAGCGCCTTCACGCCCGAGACCATCGACGAGGCAAAATTCACCACGCCGCGGATGAGCGGCCATTTTGCGATGCCCGTGCGCTTTTTGAGCGGCTCGACCTTCGTGACGATGCCCTCAGGCCCGCGCACGACGATCGACCGCTTGTCCGGCCCCTGCATCATAATGCCCTCGATCAGCGCCTGACCGCCGATGAGCGTCTTGAATTTTTCCTGGATGACAGATTCGTTCTCTTTTTTCATGAAAGCCTCTTATTCCTCCCCCGTGGGGATACAGATCGTGACGAGCGTGCCGCCGCCCTCTGCATTTTCGAGCGTCAGCGTGCCGCCGTGCATGGTGACGATCTCCTCGCACACGGCAAGGCCGATGCCGCTGCCGCGGGCTTTGGAGCTGCCCTTGTAAAATTTGAGCTTGACGCGGGGAAGCTCTTCTTCCGGGATGCCGGGGCCGTAGTCCCGGATGCGGATGACGACGAAGCGGTCTTCATGCGCGATGGAGGCGTCGATGCGCTTGCCCTCGCCGCCGTGCTTGGCCGCATTGTCGAGAATGTTGAGAAACACCTGCCGCATCCGCGCCACGTCGCAGGGGATCTCGGGAATGTCTTCCTCGCAGCCGTCGTAGTGCAGGCAGATGCCCTCCTGCTTCAGCCGGTTGCCGTACATGAAGACGGTATCTTCAAACTCCGCCAGGATATCGGCCGTTTCGACATGCAGTGTAAAGCGGCCGTCCTGCATCCGCGTGAATTCCAGCAGCTCCTCGACCATACCGGTCAGCCGCTTGGCCTCCCGCGCGATGATGACGACGCCGCGGCGCGTCTCCGCGTCCAGGTTTTCCGACGTCAGCAGCGTCTCGCCCCAGCCGGAGATGGCTGTGAGGGGCGTCCGCAGCTCGTGCGAGACAGAGGAAATGAACTCCGTCTGCGTCTTTTCAGCCTGCCCGATCTTGACGGACATATCGTTGATCGTGCTGACCAGCTCGCCGATCTCATCATCGTACTGCCCGGGGATCTGCACGCCGTAGGAGCCGGCGGCGATGCGCTTGGCCGTCGCGTTGATCTGCGAGACCGGCACAAGAATGGAGCGGATAAAAAAACTGCTCAGAAAGAAGATCGAGCCGATGAACAGAAGCCCGACCGTCACCGCGATGAGCGCAATCATAAGGACCTGCAGGTCCGCGTTGCGCAGGCTCGTCACATAGCGCAGCACGCCGATGACCTCGCCGTTGGTGTAGATCATCGGGCTGGACACAGCGAGGATGCGCTCGCCGGTCAGGGGGTTGCGGCCCTTGTAGTGCCGGGTCTGCTGGCTGTCGATGGCCTGCTGGATCTCCGGCGTGGAGGGCGAGCGGCCCGCGAATTTCCCGTAGGAGGAGGCAACGATCTTGCCGCCCGGCGAGATGAACTGCAGCTCCAGCCGGTCTTTATCTTCAAACGTCTTGGCAAATTTGATGCAGGACTGATAGTATTCGTTGTAGCTCTGGCCAATATAATTGCTGAAAAAATCGGTTGTCGTCTTCGCCCTGTTTTCAAGGCCGGAGCGCAGGTTCGTATCGTAATAGGCCGCCATGGAGAGCACGACGCCAAGCACGCACGCCAGCACCAGCAGCATGATGACGCCCACATTGTTCACGAACCAGCGCCGCTCGATGCCGGACAACCGTTTCTTTTTCTTCAAGCGTTTTCACCTCGTGCGCCGCACCGGCGCTTCCCTGCTTCTTCTCAGGCGCCCCATTTGTATCCGAAGCCCCAGACCGTCGTGATGTAGGTCGGGCTCGCGGTATCGTCTTCGATCTTGATGCGAAGACGGCGGATGTTGACGTCGACGATCTTGAGCTCACCGTCATAGTCGCGGCCCCAGACCGCCGCCAGAATGTCCTCGCGGGACAGCGCCCGCCCGGGATTCTGCATGAACAGCTTCACGATGGCATATTCCACCTGCGTGAGCTTGATGCGGCGGCCGTCTTTGTCGAGTGTGCGGTTGCGCGTGTTGAGTACGAACGGGCCGTGCTTGAGCTCGATCTGGTTGGACGAGCCGTCCGAGTCGATGCGGCGGTAGAGCGCGTCGATCCGCGCTGTCAGCTCCGCGGGGCTGAAGGGCTTGGTCATATAGTCGTCCGCACCGGTCATGAGGCCGGTGATCTTGTCCATCTCCTGGCTTCTTGCGGTTAACATAATAATACCGATCTTTTTATCCGTCGCCCGGATGCTGCGGCAGACCTCAAAGCCGTCGATCCCGGGCAGCATAATATCCAGAATGGCGACGCCGACGTCCGGATTGGCCTTCAGAAGCTCCAGCGCTTCCTCGCCCGTCCCGGCCTCCACGACTTCGTAGCCGGCGCGCTTGAGGTTGATGACCACAAAGCTCCGGATGCTGACCTCGTCTTCCAGAATCATTACTTTCTTCATTCCATTACGCTCCTCACGTCTCTCCCGAATTCCAGTCAATATGAATAAAGTGGAACATGCCTCTGAGCGTCTGCTCGGAAAGCTCGCCTGCCCACTTCCCTGCTGCAAGCTGCGCTGCGTATGTGATATCGCCCTTCTCGGCAAGGAGGAACCGGCCGTCAGACGAAGCGAGCTGCGCCCGGTCGTCGCCGGAGAAGGCATAGATGGTGAAGATCGGCTCCGTGTGTGTCTCATCCTTCCACTCGGAGAAGACGTAGCCGCGGACACCGCCGACCTCTTCGCTGCGGGTGATGCAGAGCCGGTTCTGCCACCGGTCCGGCAGGGATAAGAACCAGCCGCCGGAAAAGCTGTGATAGGTCGTCATCTTCGGTGTGCTGCGGCCCTGCAGGTCTAAATTATACCAGCTGATGACGCTGTAGTTCTCCTCCGAGCCCGCAGCCGACGGCAGCGGAAGGATCTGCGGCAGCTCGATGAGTCCGTCGCTGTCCACATCGGTGGCGTAGACGTAATAGCTGCGCACGGTGGAAAGCGCGCTGCCCGGGTCGGCAGCGGTAATGTTGCGGAACACGCCGTCCCGGAAGGCAAACACGTCGGTCGCAAGCCCGTTCTCTTCATAGGCGCTCGCCACAAAGACAGCCGGGACATCTTCCATCAGATCACCGGACACAATGCGCTTGACCGGCGACGCGCCGGCCGTCAGATACGCCTCCGGCTCGCGCTCCATCTGGTCGCCCTGCCAGCGGTAGAGCTCGGCCACGCCCTGCGGCTGCTCCGCGTCAAAGCGGAGGACAAACAGATCCGTCCGCCCGTCTTCGTCGAGATCGACGCAGCGGTATTCCGAGTAATTCGTGCTCAGCAGCTCGACCACGTGCCCGCCGGTGTACGAATACGCGCACAGCGACTGCAGCACGTCCGTGGAAAGCTGCCGCCCGATGACCAGCTCAACACCGGGGCCGCCGGTCAGCGGCACGTATTCCACGCTCGCGAAGCTGGTACCGTCGCCCTCGATCACGTCCATGAGCTGATAATCCTCATCGACGCGGGAAAAGATGCAGGCCTTGAGCGGCTTGTCGCCCGTCGTTTTCAGGAAAGCGACCGCCTCTTCCGTCCCGTCGCCGTCCAGATCGGCCAGCTGGACCGACTGCTGGTTCATGCCGGAGACCGGCGCGGCGTAGGACGCGTTCTGGCTGGACATGACCTGATCGATGGCCTGTTCCAGCCGGTTATATTCATCAGAGTGCTTAGGGAGCGTGTACAGCTCGTCGACGGTCTTGACAAAGCAGCCGGACAGGACCAGCGACATTGCCGCGGCCAGCACGGCCAGCAGCATCCGTTTCATCCGCAACCGCAACGCAAATCCCCCTTTTCCCATAAAATACAGTATAACATGCCAGGTTGCAAAAGTGTAGCGAATTTGTAAAAAAGCGACTACTTTACGATCACATTTTTTTCGCCGAGCAGCTCGCGCATCTCGCGGAGCATCCGCTCATCGATCGCGCACTTGCCGCCCATTCTCGCGCCGGTATCCGCGTAATAGACCACGGCCTTCGCCTTGCCCGGGAACATTTTCAGGACCGGGAAGACCTTCCGGGCGCTGCTCTGCGCCGAATCCTCGATCCGAAGATACACGGTATGCGCCTGCGCGGCAGCCTGCCGCGCGGCCTGGGCCACGTCCGCATCCTGCATATCGGCGATCGGCAAAACCCGGTTGACGACCAGCTGCGGCGGCTTTTCATCCCGCACGGAGATGCGTCCGTTCAAAATTACCGCCGAATTTTCATACAGCATCGAGCCATACTGGCCGAGCACGCCCGAGAATACCAGCAGCTCCATCGAACCGGTGTCGTCCTCGACCGTGACGTAGGCCATCATGGAGCCGGATTTCGTGGTCTTCATCTTGACGGCCTCGACGATCCCGGCGATGTTCACGATCTGCTCATCCTGATAGGTATCCTCGCCGTTTTCAAAGCATTCCAGGATCTCACCGATCGGCACGACGTCCATTCCGCGCAGCAGCGGCCGGTAATCGTCCATCGGGTGGCCGGAAAGATACAGGCCGGTCGTCTGTTTTTCCAGGCTCATTTTCTCCTGCGCGCTCAGCTCCGGGATATTCGGCACCGGGATGGCAGGCATAGCCGCGGGTGCATCCTCACCGGAAAGCAGGTCGAACAGGCCCATCTGACCCTCGACATTTTTGCTTTTCTGGTTGGCTGCGGCGTCCATGATCAGCTCGTACATGCGCAGCATCTGCGCACGATTGAGCCCGAAGCCATCGCAGGCGCCGGCTTTGATGAGATTTTCCAGCGCACGCTTGTTGAGGTCTGTGCCGTACATGCGCAGGGTAAAGTCCTCAAGACTCGTGAACTTTCCGTGCTGTTCGCGCTCATCCATGACCTTCAGGATAAAGCCACGTCCGATATTCTTGATCGCGGCCAGACCGAAGCGGATGCCGCCCGGCACGACGGTGAAGTTGTCGTTCGATTCGTTGATATCCGGCGGCAGGAGCGCAATGTCCATGGCGCGGCATTCGGCGATATACTCGGAGATCTTGACAGAGCTGTCCAGGACTGAGGTCATGAGCGCCGCCATGTACTCGCGCGGATAATAGCACTTGAACCACGCCGTCTGGTACGCGATGACGGCATAGCAGACGGAATGCGCCTTGTTGAACGCGTAGTTCGCGAAGTCGTACATCTCGTTGTAGATGGACGCCGCGACGTCCTCCGGGATGCCGTTGGCCACGCAGCCGGAGATATTGCGGGATGCGTCGCCGCGGATAAACGCGCCGCGCTCCTTTTCGATGTCCTTGACCTTCTTTTTGCTCATGGCGCGGCGCACCATGTCCGCCTGCCCGAGCGAATACCCGGCAAGCTTGCGGAAGATCTCGATGACCTGCTCCTGATAGAGGATGCAGCCGTAGGTGACGGAGAGGATGGGCTGCAGCATCGGGTGCTTGTATTTGACGAGCGACGGATCCTGCTTGCAGGCGATCAGGCGCGGGATCGATTCCATCGGGCCCGGCCGGTAGGCGGCGACGATGATGGACAGATCTTCGATCGACTGCGGCTTCAGGCCCATGCACACGCCCGTCATGCCGGTCGATTCCATCTGGAACACACCGGCGGTCCGGCCCTGCGTGAGCATGTCCATGACCTTGGGGTCGTTGTCGGTGACGCGGGCCATGGAGAAGTCCGGCTCGGTCTTACGGATATCGCGGATGGCATCGTCGATGACGGTGATGTTGCGCAGGCCGAGGAAGTCCATTTTGAGGAGCCCGAGCTCCTCCAGCGTCGTCATGGTGTATTCGGTAACGATCGTGCCGTCGTTCGTCGCCAGCGGCACATAGTCATAGACCGGGAGCTTGGTGATGACGACGCCCGCGGCGTGCGTCGAGGTGTTGCGCGGCATGCCCTCGATGGCCTTTGCCGTGTCGACCAGTTCCCTGACCCGTTCGTCAGAGTCGTACATCTGCCGCAGCTGCGGCGACTGCTTCAGCGCGTCCGCCAGCGTCATGTGCGGCGTCGGCGGCACGAGCTTGGCCACCGCGTCCGTCTCGGCGTAGGTGAAGTTCATCACGCGGCCGACGTCGCGGATGGAGCCGCGCGCAGCCATGGTACCGAAGGTGACGATCTGTGCGACATGGTCCTCGCCGTATTTGCGCCGGACGTAGTCGACGACCTCGGCGCGCCGGGTGTCACCGAAGTCCATATCGATATCGGGCATCGTCACGCGCGCCGGGTTGAGGAAACGCTCGAAATAAAGCCCGTATTTCATGGGGTCGATCTCGGTGATATGCAGGCAGTAGGTGACCATCGAGCCCGCGGCGCTGCCGCGCCCGGGGCCGACCGGGATCCCGGCCGATTTGGCAAAGCGCACGAAATCCCACACGATGAGGAAGTAATCGGTAAAGCCCATCTTCTCGATCATGTCGATCTCGTAGTCGAGCTGCTGCATATATTCCGGGTGCTCCGTCCCGTAGAGCTCGTCAAAGCCCTCGCGGCAGAGCTGCTTAAGATACGAAAGGCTCGTCACGCCCTCCGGGAGCTTGAATTCCGGCAGGAAATACTTGCCGAACGTAAACTCCACATTGCAGCGCTCCGCAATTTTTACTGTATTGTCAAACGCCTCCGGCACATCCGGGAACAGCTCGCGCAGCTCCTCTTCGCTCTTGAGATAGAATTCCTCCGTCTCAAATTTCATGCGGTTCGGGTCGTCGACGGTCTTGCCGGTCTGGATGCAGAGCAGCACGTCCTGCATTTTCGCGTCCGACTTGCGCAGATAGTGTGCGTCGTTCGTCACGACGAGCGGCAGAGACAGTTTTTCGGCGAGCTTGCGGATCTGTGCGTTGACGGTCCGCTGCTCCGGGATGCCGTGATCCTGCAGCTCCAGATAAAAATGGTCCGGCCCGAAAACTTCGGCATACTCGCGCGCCGCCTGCTCGGCGGCCTGCAGGTCGTCCTGCATGATCGACTGCGGGATGCGCCCAGCCAGACAGGCGGACAGGGCGATCAGGCCCTCGTGATGCTCGCGCAGCAGCTCCATATCCACGCGCGGGCGGTTATAAAAGCCCTCCGTGAAGCCGAGCGAGACCATATAGCTGAGATTGCGGTAGCCGGTCTCGTTTTCACACAGGAGGACGAGATGGTAGGGTTCTTTGTCGACGCCGTGGACCTTGTCGAAGCGCGTGCGGCGGGCGACATAGACCTCGCAGCCGACGATGGGCTTGATCCCGGCCTTCTTTGCTGCGCGGTAAAAGTCGATCGTGCCGTACATGACGCCGTGGTCGGTCAGGGCGATGGCCTCCTGGCCGATCTCCTGCACACGGTCCATTATCGAGCCGATACGGCAGG
>ERZ1504230.644-NODE-644-length-10241-cov-5.876595_pt1 | contig 10241 bp, 8 predicted proteins | sample MGYA00572417_ERZ1504230 | MGnify/ENA primary metagenome ERZ1504230 (study PRJEB39906, sample SAMEA3182086) | gut metagenome | biome: human; feature: gut; material: Stool; isolation source: human stools | place: Canada | collected 2013-01-21 ...
TCGACGGCGTGTACAACGCCGACCCCGCGAAGGTCGCGGACGCGGTGAAGTACGATGCCATCTCCTACGAGGACGTGCTGGCCCAGCACCTCGCGGTGATGGACTCCACGGCGACCTCGCTGTCGATGGACAATCACATTCCCGTGCTCGTGTTCGCGCTCAAGGACCCCAAGAACATCCTGCGCGCCGTGATGGGCGAGAAGATCGGTACGATCGTCGGCGAATGAGCCGGCGTCGCAAGATAAAATGCAAAAATCAAAATTTGAGGAGGCTATCCCCATGTTGAAGGATGAATACAAGGTTTACGAGGAAAAAATGAGAAAGAGCATCGACTCCGTCGCCGCCGACTTCGCCGCCGTGCGCGCGGGCCGCGCCAACGCCGCCGTGCTCGACCGCATCAGCGTGGACTATTACGGCACGCCGACGCCCATCCAGCAGATCGCGTCCATCGGCTCGCCCGATCCGCGTCAGCTGCTCATTCAGCCGTGGGACGCGAGTGCCGTGAAGCTCATTGAGAAGGCGATCCTGAACTCCGACCTCGGCATCAATCCGCAGAACGACGGCAAGGCCATTCGCCTGACCTTCCCGCAGCTGACCGAGGAGCGCCGTAAGGAGCTCGTCAAGCAGATCCGCAAGTACGCCGAGGGCGGCAAGGTCGCCATCCGTAACATCCGCCGCGATGCGATGGAGACCTTCAAGAAGAAGCAGAAGGCCAGCGAGCTGACCGAGGACGATCTGAAGATCGCCGAGAAGGACCTGCAGAAGCTCACCGACGATATGTGCAAGGAGCTGGACGCCCTGCTCGAGAAGAAGGAAAAGGAACTGATGGAGGTCTGATGGGACTTTTCACCAAAAGACAGCTCACGGGGCAGGTTGACAAAAACAGCCTGCCTCGTCATGTTGCCGTCATTATGGACGGCAACGGCCGCTGGGCGCAGAAACGCGGGCTTCCGCGCTCGGCGGGCCACAAGGCGGGCGCGGAGAGCTTCCGCCGTCTCGGTACCTACTGCAAGAAGCTCGGCATCGACTATCTGACGGTCTATGCCTTTTCCACGGAAAACTGGAAGCGCCCGCCCGAGGAGATCGACGGCATTATGCAGCTTCTGCGCCGTTACCTCCACGAGTGCATCGACACGATGGAGCGCGACGGCAACCGTCTGCGCTTTCTCGGCGACCTCTCGGTGCTCGACGACGACCTCAAGGAGCTGATCCGGGAAACGAACGAGATCTCCGCGCGCGTTACGGGCTTTCAGGCAAATGTCTGCCTCAACTACGGCGGGCGGGACGAGATCGTCCACGCCGCCCGCGCCTTCGCGCGCGACTGCGCGGCGGGGGAGAGGCGGAGCGACGCGCTGACGGAGGAGATGTTCTCGCAGTATCTCTATTCCAATGGCCTGCCCGACCCCGAGCTGCTCATTCGTCCGGGCGGAGAGAAGCGCATCAGCAACTATCTTCTCTGGCAGTGCGCGTACAGCGAGTTCTACTTCTGCGATACGCTCTGGCCCGACTTTGACGAGCGGGAGTTTGACAAGGCGCTTATCGCCTATCAGCACCGGGAGCGGCGCTTCGGCGGCGTGAAGCCGTAAGAGAAAAACAGCCCGAAAGGGGAAACACTATGAAACAAAGATGGCTTGTGGTGGCAATCGGATTGCCTTTACTGCTGCTGGTATTGCTGGCGTGTCCGGCGTGGGCGACCATGCTGCTCGTGTGCGCCATCGCCGGCATCGCGGCCTATGAGCTGCTGCACACGGCGGGGAAGAATGTGCCGACGAGCATATATCTGCTCACGGTCGCAGCGGCCGCGGCGTATGAGGTGCTTCTGTATTACAGTGAGTGGACGTTTTTCGGCGCGATCCAGACCGTGACGGTACTGCGTTGGGCGTTTTTGATGCTGCTGTTTTTCACCGCCGTGCATCGCTTCGGCGGAGAGAGGCCGTTTGCGTTTTCCACGCTCTGTGCCGCTGTCGTCGGCGGCATGGTATTTCCGGCGATGTATAGCTGCATCTTTCTGCTGCGGAGCTATGCGGACTTCGGCAGAGTTTATGTCCTCGCGCCGTTCTTCATCGCCTTCGCGGGCGACGCGCTGTCCATGTACTTCGGGATGTGGTTCGGGAAGCGTAAGATGGCGCCGCACGTCAGTCCGCACAAGACCTGGGCGGGCGGCTTCGGCGGTCCCATCGGCAGCGCACTTGCGATGCTGCTGCTCGGCTTGATCGCTCAGAAGTGGCTCGGCTATGCGCCGGACTATGCGCGGCTCGCGCTCGTCGGCGCGGTCGCCAATGTATTCGGTCAGCTCGGTGACCTCTCCATGTCGCTCATCAAGCGCGAGGCGGGCATCAAGGATTATAGCCATCTCTTCCTCACACACGGCGGGATGCTCGACCGCTTTGACTCCACCATGTTCATTGCGCCGGTCGTGTACTTCTTTGTGGCGGGTGGCATACTATGACAAGGAGTATTGCTTTACTCGGCTCGACCGGCTCCATCGGCTGCCAGACGCTGGAGGTCGCACGGGAGCTGGGACTGACCGTCGCGGCGCTGACCGCCAATTCGAGCGTTGATCTCATCGAACAGCAGGCGCGGGAGTTTTGCCCGCGTCTTGCCGTGCTTTATGACGAAGCGGCGGCTGCCGAGCTGCGCGAGCGCCTGCGGGACACGAAGACGCAGGTGCTCTCCGGTATGGAGGGTCTGCTCGCCGCCGCGACCGCGGAGGACGCCGACACGGTGGTGACCGCCGTGGTCGGCATGATCGGTCTGAAGCCCACGCTTGCCGCCATCGAACAGGGCAAGCGCATCGCGCTGGCCAACAAGGAGACGCTGGTGTGCGCGGGCACGCTCGTGATGGACGCGGCGGAGAAGTACGGCGCGGAGATCGTGCCGGTGGACAGCGAGCACAGCGCAATTTTTCAGTGTGTGCAGGGCTGCCGTGACCGCGGCGAGATCAAGCGATTGATCCTGACCTGCTCAGGCGGGCCGTTCTATGGTCTTACCCGCGAACAGCTTGCGGGCAAGACGCGCGCCGACGCGCTCCGTCACCCCAACTGGACGATGGGCGCGAAGATCACCGTCGATTCCGCGACGCTGATGAACAAGGGCCTTGAGATCATCGAGGCCATGCGGCTCTACCGTCTGCCGCTGCGGCAGGTGGATGCCATCATCCACCGCCAGAGTATCGTTCATTCGCTCGTCGAGTACCGCGACGGCGCGATGCTCGCGCAGCTCGGTACGCCCGACATGAAGCTGCCCATCCGCTACGCGATGACCTATCCCTATCGTGCGGAAACGCCGGACCGGACGCTCGACCTGCTTTCCTGTCCGCCGCTGACCTTTGCCGCGCCCGATGAGGAGACGTTCCGCTGCCTGAAGCTCGCGCGTCAATGCGCCGCGGTCGGCGGCACAGCCTGCGCCATCCTCAACGGTGCAAATGAGGAGGCAGTCGGTGCGTTTTTGCAGGACGCGGTGGGCTTCAACGATATTCCCGCGCTGGTGGAAGCGGCGCTGGAAACGGTGGAGCAGGTCTCCGCGCCGACGCTGGAGGAGATCCTCGCGGCGGATCACGCGGCGCGCAAAGCGGTCCGCGCGCACATCCAATAAGCAAGTTCCATAAGGAGTTATTTCATGTATATCATCGCTGCCATTTTGATCTTCGGCGTGCTCATTGCCGTGCATGAGCTCGGACATTTTCTTGCCGCAAAGGCCTGCGGCGTGCGCGTGAACGAGTTTTCCATCGGCATGGGCCCGGCCATCTTCCACACGACAAAGGGCGAAACGGAATATTCGCTGCGCCTTCTGCCCATCGGCGGCTTTTGCGCGATGGAGGGCGAGGACGAGGAAAGCGACGACCCGCGCGCGCTGGAGAAGCAGGGCTTTTGGAAGAAACTGCTGATCTTCGTCGCAGGCGCGGCGATGAATTTCCTCACCGGCCTCCTTATTATGATCTGCCTGTACGCTGGCGCCCAGGGCTTCTATACGGCGGAGATCGTCGAGCTTGACCCGGCATTTCCCCAGCAGGGCGAAAACGGCATCATGGTCGGCGACGTGATCTGGGCCATCAACGGCGAGCGTATCTATCTCAAAAGCGACGTTTCCACGGTGCTCGGCGTGGTCGATCTGGATGAAAACGGCACCATCGAAATGACGGTCAAGCGCGGCGGCGAGAAGCTCAAGCGCACGCTGACGCTGCAGACCTATACGGACGAAAACGGCGCGGAGGTGCGCCGCTACGGCTTCACCTATGGAGGCATCGTGGAAGCGACGCCGCTTGTTCGGCTGCAATACAGCTGGTACAACACGCTCGATTTTGTGCGCCTTGTACGCATGAGCCTGATGATGCTGGTGAGCGGCTCGGCAGGACTGGACGATCTCAGCGGGCCGGTCGGCATTGTCTCGACCATCAAGGACGTGGGCGAGGAGGCGCAGGAGGAGGCCGAGAAGAACAATCAGAACGGCTTTGCCGCGGCGGCGGAGAGCATTCTCTACTTCGGCGCGCTCATCGCGGTCAACCTTGCCGTGATGAACCTGCTTCCTCTGCCGGCGCTCGACGGCGGCAAGGTGTTCTTCCTCGTGATCAACACGCTGGCGCTGGCGATCTTCAAGCGTCAGATCCCGCCGAAATATGAGAATTATATCCACATGGCGGGCTTTGCCCTGCTGATGGCGCTGATGCTCTTCATCACGTTCCACGATGTGATGAAGCTGCTGTGAGGAGGGGAAGAAGCATGACGAAGCAGATCATGGTCGGCGGCGTGGCCGTCGGCGGCGGCGCGCCGGTCACCATCCAGTCGATGTGCAACACAAAGACCGAGGACGCAGGCGCGACCATCGAGCAGATCCTGCGCTTGGAGCAGGCGGGCTGCGAGATCGTGCGCGTGACCGTGCCGACGCCCGAGGCGGCGGAGGCGGTCGAGACCATCAAGAACAGCATTCATATCCCGCTCGTGGCGGACATTCACTTTGACTACCGCCTTGCCATCGCCGCGGCGGAGCACGGCGCGGACAAGATCCGCATCAACCCCGGCAACATCGGCGGGGAGGACCGCGTGAAGGCGGTCGTGGACTGCTGCCGCGCGCACAAGGTGCCCATCCGCATCGGCGTGAACGGCGGCTCGTTGGAGAAGGAGCTGCTGGCAAAGTACGGCCGCGTGACGCCGGAGGCGCTCGTGGAGAGCGCGCTGGGCCATGTCGCGCTGCTGGAGAAGTATGACTTCACGGACATCTGCATCTCCGTCAAAAGCTCCGACGTACCGCTCAACATGGCGGCCTACCGGCTGCTGCATGAACGAGTGGACTATCCGCTGCATCTCGGTGTGACCGAGGCGGGCACGCCGTCGATGGGAGTGCTGAAGTCTGCCATCGGCATCGGCGGACTTCTCTGCGAGGGCATCGGCGACACGATGCGCGTTTCGCTGACCGCCGACCCGGTGGAGGAGGTCTATGCCGCCAAGCGCATCCTGCGCGCCTGCGGGCTGCGAAGAAGCGGCGTGAATCTGATCTCCTGCCCGACCTGCGGGCGCACGGCTTACGATATGATCCCGCTGGCCGAGGAGCTGGAGCGCCGGCTGGAGGACTGCGACAAGCCCATCACCGTCGCGGTCATGGGCTGCGTGGTCAACGGCCCCGGCGAGGCGAGCGCGGCGGACATCGGCGTCGCGGGCGGCAAGGGCGAGGGCCTTATTTTCCGTCATGGCGAGGTATTGTACAAGGTAGCGCAGGAAAAGCTGCTGGACGCCCTGCTTGAAGAGATCGAGAAACTGTAAGAGAGAAGCGAAAAAATGGCACAAAGGATACCTTTTTTTGAATTATTTGAGGGCTTTGCGCCGCCCATCGGACTGCGTGTGCTGCTCACCGACGCCCGCGTGACCGACGTCACCGTGGAGCAGGAGAGCCGCATGATGGCGCTTGCGCTGACGGTGCTGCAGGAGATCACGGATTCCGAGCGCACCCTGCTCGAGCAGCTTTTGGCGGACCGCTTCGCGCTCAACGGCGTGCGGATCTCGCTGACGCAGGGCGGCTTTCCCAAGCAGGAGCCGCGCCCCTCGAACGCGGGCGGCGGCGCGAGGAAGGAGTCAAGCGCCGGCAAGATCATCATGGGCCGCGAGATCAAGGGGCATCCCATGCCGATGAGCGAGCTGAACCCCAAGGCGGGAAACGTCGTGGTCGAGGGCAAGGTCTTCAAGTGCGAGTTCCGTGAGCTGCGCCAGCCGGGTATGTGGCTGGCGCTCATCGAGATGACCGACTACGAGGGCTCGGTCATCGTGCGCAAGCGGATGCTGGAGAAGGACGTCGCGCCGCTGCGCGACCGCGTTTCGACCGGTATGTGGCTGCGCGTCGCGGGCACGATGGAGCTGACCTACGACGGTCACGATATGCAGCTCAACCCGCGCGACGTGACCGAGATCACGCACGAGCCGCGCATGGACACCGCAGAGGTCAAGCGCGTGGAGCTGCACCTGCATACGCGAATGTCCAACATGGACGCGCTGACCGACACCGGTAGCGTCGTCAAGCTCGCCGCCAAGTGGGGGATGCCCGCCATCGCCATCACCGACCACGGTGTAGCACAGTCCTTTCCGGATGCCTGGCACGCCGGTGAGGGTAAAATAAAAATACTTTACGGCTGCGAGGGCTATTTTGTCAACAACATTGACGACCGCATCGCCATTCATGGGCATCAGGACATCGGTTTTTCCGATGAGATCGTCTGCTTCGACATTGAAACGACCGGCCTCAAGGTCACGCAGGAGGCCATCACGGAGATCGGCGCGGTGCGGCTCAGGAACGGCGAGATCGTTGAGACCTTCCAGACCTTTGTGGACCCCGAGCGCCGGCTGACGCCGGAGATCATCGGTCTGACCGGCATCACGGACGATATGCTGCGCGGCGCGCCGAAGCTCAAGGACGCGCTGACGGCGTTCCTCGCTTTCGCGGGAAATGCGCCGCTCGCGGCGCACAACGCGGAGTTCGATATCAGCTTTATCCGCGCGGGCTGCCGGAAGTGCAGCATTCCGTTCGAGCCGACCTATATTGATACGCTCATTCTGGCGCAGAATCTGCTGCCAGGCTTGGGCAAGTATAAGCTGGACATCGTGGCGGAGCATTTGCAGCTCCCGCAGTTCAACCACCACCGCGCGTCGGACGACGCCGTGCCGGTCGCGCAGATGCTGACAAAATTTTTCCCCATGCTTGAAGAACGGGGCGTGACGCGCCTGCAGCAGATCAACAACGAAATGCTCAAACTGCGCCCGCTGGGAAGCAAATCCAATCGCTTCCCGAAGCACATCATTCTGCTGGCCAAGAACAAGGCGGGCCTGAAGAATCTTTACCAGCTCATTTCACTATCCAACCTCAAGTATTTCAAGCGTGTGCCAATCATCCCGAAGAGCGAGCTGATCGCGCACCGCGAGGGACTTATCATCGGCTCGGCCTGCGAGGCGGGCGAGCTGTTCCGTGCGGTCGCGGATCACAAGGACTGGGAGGAGCTCAAGCGCATCGCGTCCTTCTACGATTATCTCGAGATCCAGCCCATCTGCAACAATCGCTTCATGCTGCGCGAGGGTGCGGCTAGGAGCGAGGAGGAGCTGCGCGACTTCAATCGCACCATCGTCCGGCTCGGCGAAGAGCTGGGCAAGCGGGTTGTCGCCACCGGCGACGTGCATTTTCAGGAGCCGGAGGACGAGGTCTACCGCCATATCCTGCTGGCCTCCAAGAAATTCCCCGACGCGAACGCGCCGCTGCCCATCTACTTCCGCACAACGGACGAGATGCTCCGTGAATTTGAGTATCTCGGCAAGGAAAAGGCCTACGAGGTGGTCGTGACCAACACGCGCGCCATTGCGGATCAGATCGAGAACATCGAGCTGCTGCCCAAGGGCAAGCTCTTCCCGCCGCGCCTGGAAAATTCCCGAGAGGATCTGAACCGCCTCGTCTGGGACAAGGTGCACGAGCTTTACGGCGACGAGCCGCCGAAGCTCATCAAGGACCGTCTGGACATTGAGCTGGGCGGCATTCTCGGCAAGTACGACGTGGTGTATATGTCGGCGCAGAAGCTCGTCCAGCGCTCGCTGGAGTGCGGCTATCTGGTCGGCTCGCGAGGGTCGGTCGGCTCGTCGCTCGTCGCCTATATGTCGGGCATCACCGAGGTCAACTCGCTCCCGCCGCACTACCGCTGCCCGAAGTGCAGACACAGCGAGTTCATCACCGATGGCAGCTACGGCTGCGGCGCAGATATGCCGGATAAGAACTGCCCGGAATGCGGCACGAAGTACGTCAAGGACGGCTTTGACATTCCGTTTGAGACCTTCCTCGGCTTCGGCGGCGGCAAGGTGCCGGATATTGACCTGAACTTCTCGGGTGAGTATCAGGCGCGGGCGCACCGCCACGCCATCGAAATGTTCGGCGAAACGCAGGTGTTCCGCGCGGGCACCATCGGCACGCTGGCGGAAAAGACCGCCTTCGGCTTTGTCAAGAAATATCTGGAGGAAAACGGCATCCAGTCGGGCGCGGCGGAGATCGACCGCCTGACGGCGGGCTGCGTCGGCGTGCGCCGCACGACGGGCCAGCACCCCGGCGGCTTGGTCGTCGTGCCGGACGATCTGGAGATCGAGGATTTCTGCCCCGTGCAGCACCCGGCCGACGCGGAGGACAGCGACACCATAACCACGCACTTTGAATATCACTGCATGGAGGATAACCTCCTCAAGCTCGATATGCTCGGCCACGATGACCCGACGATGATCCGTATGCTCGAGGATCTCACCGGCGTGAACGCCCGCACGATCCCGCTCGACGATCCGGATACGATGAGCATTTTCACCTCGTCGAAGGTGCTGGGCTTTGAGAACGACGACCTGCTCGGCCCGACCGGCGCGGTCGCCATTCCCGAGTTCAACACGCGCTTCACACGCCAGATGCTCATTGACACGCAGCCGAAGGACTTCAACACCCTCGTGCGTCTTTCCGGCTTCTCGCACGGCACGGACGTGTGGCTCGGCAACGCGCGCGAGCTGATCGTCAGCGGCACAGCAAGCGTTCTGGAGACGGTCGGCTGCCGCGACGACATCATGCTCTACCTCATTTCCATGGGGCTTGACCCGAAGATGAGCTTCAAGATCATGGAGGCCGTGCGGAAGGGCAAGGTCAAAAAGGGTGGCTTTCAGGACGGCTGGGTAGAGGCGATGCAGGAGCACGATGTGCCGGAATGGTACATCGAGTCGCTCGCCAAGATCGGCTATCTGTTTCCGAAGGCGCACGCGGTCGCATATGTTATGATGGCGTTCCGCATCGCGTGGTTCAAGGTGCATGAGCCGCTGGCGTTCTACGCGACCTTCTTCACCGTGCGCGCGAAGGCGTTCGATGCGGAATACTGCTGCGCGGGACTGGACGCGGTCAAGCGGAAGATCCGCGAGATCGAGAACAACAAGGACGCGTCGGCGGTCGAGCAGGATCTGATGACCACGCTCGAGGTCTGCTACGAGTTCTATCGCCGCGGCTTCCACTTTGACACCATCGACATCTACCGCTCCGACGCGACAAAGTTCACCGTCACCGAAGGCGGCCTCCTGCCGCCGTTCATCTCCGTCCACGGACTCGGCGAGGCCGCGGCGCTGGACACGGTGGAAAAGCGCAGGGGCAAGGAGTTCATCTCGGTCGAGGAGTTCTCCATGTGCTGCAATAAGCTCTCCAAGACGCACATCGAGCAGCTGCGCGCCCTCGGCGCGTTTGCCGGCATGGCGGACACCAGCCAGCTCACGCTGTTCGGATAAATAGGGGGAGGGGAAGATGGAGAAGTATCCCTGCCCATGCTGCGGATATTTGACCTATCCGGTGCCGCGGGAGGATGCGATTGCCTATATCTGCCCTGTCTGCTTTTGGGAGAACGATGTGTTTGTTACATCGGTCGATGAACCGAGCGACGAAAATCACGGCATCTCACTCCGCACGGCGCAGGAAAATTACCGCAGCTTCGGCGCCTGTGCGCGCACGATGCTCCGCTATGTCAGAGAGCCGAAGCCGGAGGAAATTCCACAATAGAAAAACGCAGGGCCTGCACTTGACAGGCCCTGCGTTTTTTCATGCAGCAATGCAAAAGATGTGTTACAGCCCCAGCTCTACGGCGCGGCGCAGGCGCACCTTGCCGTCCAGCGCGGCGTCGATGGTCTGGATCAGCGCCTCGCGGTCGCGGTTGAGTGTACCGCCGAGGGGAAGGTAGTTTGAGGCGTGGTTCGAACGGAACACGCTGCCCT